>Ga0105045_10001463_pt1 | contig 19296 bp, 13 predicted proteins | sample MAT02_FD_78089 | JGI IMG/M metagenome (GOLD analysis project Ga0105045, IMG submission 78089) | Freshwater microbial communities from Lake Fryxell liftoff mats and glacier meltwater in Antarctica - MAT-02 (megahit assembly) | ecosystem: Environmental > Aquatic > Freshwater > Ice > Liftoff... | reverse complement strand
GGAGGGGCTGTCGCCGCTGCGCAATGCCGCCGCCCTCAACCCCAATCTGGTGACGACCTACGATCTGGCCCTGGGCCAGCCCGACTGGATGGTAGACCTGGTGCCTGAACAGGTGATTCAGCTTGGCCCGCTGCCCACCAGTAAACGACTGCGCCAGTGGCTGCAAGCGACCCAGCCCCGGCGCTGGGTGGTGGAACCCACAGGCGCTAATCTTGACCCCCTCCACGGCCCAACTACGCCCGTAGCCCTATCCCTAGAGACCCTAGCGCTGGCCCTTACCCCAGACCAGCCGCCTAGAAATACGGTTTACCTGGAGCAGTGGCTAGCCTTAGAAGCCCGCCTCAGACCCCACCTAGACAATGCCCTAGAAGCTGTGGAGGAACTCTTTGAAGGCAAGGTGCCCTGGCTGCTGGCCCGCTGTTTACCCGCCGACACGCCTCTGGTGATTGCCAACAGCATGCCGATTCGCGATGTGGAGTGGTTTTGGCCCCCTGACTACAGCCGGGGCGATCGCGGCCTGCGCCCCTACTGCAACCGGGGAGCCAACGGCATCGACGGCACCCTGTCTACGGCGCTGGGTATTGCCCACGGTGGCCTACCCACGGTGCTGCTGACGGGAGATTTGGCCCTGCTCCACGACACCAACGGCTGGCTCAGCGTTCCCCGCCTGCGGGGCCACCTCACTGTGGTGGTGATCAACAACCGAGGCGGCGGTATTTTTGAGCGGTTGCCCATCGCCCAGATAGCTTTTGCTGAAGAAAACTCGCTTACCGCAGAAAATTTGTTTGAAGATTTCTTTGCCACCCCCCAGACCGTTGACCTCAACCGCCTCTGTGCCGCCTACGGGGTCAGCTACGAGCGGGTAGAGACCTGGGGGCAGCTAGAGGCCAGCGTGGCCAGTCTGCCCCAGCGGGGGGTACGAGTGCTGGAGGTGAGGTGCGATCGCAAACAATCCCACGCCCTCCGCCAACAGCTCCTCACCCCACCCGATCATCTAGCCCCAAAGTCCTAGGCCAAGAATCCCAGCCCAGCCATGCTTCCTAAAGTAATGCCCCCCACTCATTGACCCGAGGGCAGACACATGGGTCTGCCCCTACCCCCCACCCCACATGGGTCTGCCCCTACCCCCACCCATTTTCCCTAACTCCCCTTCTCCTGAGGCAGCCAAAAGGTAAACTCACTCCCTTTCCCCAGCTCACTTTTGACCTCAATTTTGCCCCCCTGCACTTCCACCAGACGACGGCAGATAGTCAGCCCCAGACCAGTACCCCCAGAACTGCGGTTGCGGGAGCGATCGGCCCGCCAAAACCGCTCAAACACGTAGGGCAGGTCGGCCTCGGCCAGGCCAATACCCGTGTCGGCCACGCTGACATAAACCCGACCCGGCTGGCTCCAGGCATTCACCGTGACCGATCCCTTCTCGGTGTAGCGGAGGGCGTTGCCCAGCAGATTGATCACAATTTGCTCAATGCGGCTGGGGTCGGCATGCACAGTGGGCAAGCCGGGCGGACACTGGAGCGTGATCACGACGCGATCGCTGCTGACAAACTGGTCGGCGAAGGGGCGCACCAGGGCGGTTAGCAGCGGGCATAGGGCCACCGTTTTGGCCTGAATAGGGAGGTAGCCCGCCTCTAACTTTGACAGCTCTTGCAGGTCATTTACCAGGCGCTGTAGACGGGTGGTCTCGCCCGCTAGCCGCTGGTAAAGCTCTGGCTCGGGGGTGACGGTGCCGTCGGCTAGCCCCTCTAGGTAGCCGTGGATGATCGTCAGCGGGGTGCGCAGCTCATGGGTGAGGTCGCCAATCAGCTCGCGGCGGTGCTGCTCGACGCCCTCCAGGTCTGCCGCCATGCGGTTAAAGCTGCTGGCCAGCCGCTGAATCTCCAGAATTTCCGAGGCTGGCACACGCTCATTCAGATGCCCTGCGGCAAACGATCGCGTCACCTCGGTCATTTGGTCAAGCGGGCGAATAATGCGCCGCGACACCAGGTAGCTCAGCCCCCCGGCGGTGCCACCGCCGACCAAAATAGCCCAAAACATACCCCGGCTCCAGGCCGCTTCAAACCCCTTCACCAGCTGGGTGCGACGCTGAACGCTAAGCACCCCATTTTCGTAGCGCTCTAGGGAAATGACAAACAGACGGGGCGTGTAGAGCCGACCAATGACGGCCAGGGTCAAAATGCCGACCCCCATCACCGCCAGGTGAGATAAAAATAGACGACTACGCAGGCTAACTTTGGCCATGGCAAAGAAAACTCAGAGACTAGCCTAGGGCAATGACAGATGAGATTCCTAGGTTAGACCAGGCTAGACGGGGGTGTTTTGTAAATCAGGCTGTTCTTCGGGCAATATGGCCCCTTCCACGGGGCAAACCTGAAGGCAAATGCCGCAGTCTATGCAGGTCGAGAAGTCGATCCAGTACCAGTCAGTACCCTTAGTATTTTTGCCCGGCCCCTCGTGGATGCAGGCTACTGGGCAGGCATCGACGCAGTCGGCTACCCCTTCACAGACGTTAGTCACAATGGTGTGGGCCAAAATTTCTCCTCACGAACATAAAACAGTTTGGCTGCCCCGGCCGCCGAAAATTGTTCCGGGTGGCGTTTACCCACCAGACTCTAGGCCAGGTTTCTGGGCAAGAACAATGGGCCAGGACGACAGCCATTCCCCAGGTTAGTGGAGGGCTTCAATATCTGGCAACCCGTCGGGGCCAATCCAGGCGATGCGGCTAATGCGGCGCTGGCGAGCCAGGTCGCGGGTGGCGGCGGGCGATTCATCGGGGGCCAGGTGCACCTCGGCGCGCACCAGACTAGCGGAGGCTCGCAGGGTTTGGGCATAGGTAAAGGCTGCCGCCGCCGCCTGGGGAGCGGTCGGTACCACCAGCCAGTCGCTAGGGGGAGTGTCCTGGGGCAGGTAGCCAGTAGATAGCAGCGCCTGGTGCAGCGCCTCGATGTTTAGCACAAAGCCAATGCCCGGAAACCCCTTGCCCTCGCCCTGAAATAGGGCTAGCAGGTGGTCATAGCGGCCCCCCTGACCGAGCACTTGGCACCCCTGGTCGGGGCTACTCACCACCTCAAACACCAGGCCGGTGTAGTAGTCAAAGGGCTGAATCAGGCTCAGATCTAGGGTCAGTGAGGGGGAGGTGCGATCGCCCTCTCCACTGCTTACTTCCCGCACCATCGCCACTAGCGATTTCAGCCGTTCCACAGCCGCCTGCACATCCGGCTCTAGAGGCAGCTGCCCCAGGGACTGGAGAACATCCTCGGGTTGGCCCCGCAGGTCGAGCAGACTCAGGGCATGCTGGCGTAGGTCTGGCGCTAGCGCCATTTCCTCTAGGGCTACCCGGTCAAGGGTAGCCAATGCCTGACGTACGGCCTGCCGCTGATCGGCGGCAAAGGGGGCTAGCAGCGCCTGGGTCAGCTGAGCATCGCCCAAGATCAGGCAGCAGGAGTCGAGACGTAGGTTGTGCAGGCAGTCTAGCAGCAGCAGCAGGGTCTCGGCGTCGGCCACGGTAGCCCCCGCCCCCAGTAGCTCAACTCCAGCCTGATAAAATTCCTGCTGGCCCCCGTAGCGGCCCTGGCCCGCGTGGCGAAACACATTGGCGTTATAGTACAGCCGCTGGGGATAGGTCACCCGAGCTAAGCGGGTAACAGCCGTGCGGGCAATGGAGGCCGTAAGCTCGGGCCGCAGCCCCAACCGCTTGCCCCCAGAGGGCTGTAGCTCAATGACAGCGGCTTGATCAATGGCCCCACCGGCCATCAGCGTATCCATTCGCTCCACGGTAGAGGTGATGATGCGGTGGTAGCCCCAGCGCTGAAACACCTGCTCTAGGCGGGTTTCAATCCAGTGTTTTTGGGCCACATCGAGGGGCAGCAGATCCCGTGCCCCAGCAGGGGGTTGGTAAGTGATCACTTTTTCTTACCTCCAAACAGACCAAAGAAGCCGCCGCCCTTATCGGAAGCCTGAGACTTGGAAGCCTGAGACGACTTTGAATCAGCGGCCTTGGCTGAGGAAGACTTGGCCGCGCTGGAAGCCGAGCTGGCTTTCTCAACTCGGGCCTGCACTGCCAGGGCTCGTTCGTCCCCAGGGTCGATCTCAATCGCTCGCTTGGCATGGATACGAGCCATCGTGCCCTGCCCAGCTTTGAAGTAAAGGGCCGAGAGATAACTGTGGCAGATGCCATTGTTAGGATAGGTTTTGACCGCATCCCGCAGTTCTAGAATGGCTCGGCTATAGTCTTTGTTTTGTTCGTAATCTTGGGTGCGGTTGATATAGCTCTCTAAAATTGCGGCCTGGTTTTTGCGCGGTGTGGGCGTTGCGGTGGCTGGAGAAGTAGCGGCGCCTGGCTGAGCCGACGAGCGGCGGGTTGAGCTGTTGGACGCGCTGTCGCTAGAGTTGCTGCGGTAGAGGTAGACCAGATTTAGCTCGCTCAGCTCGCCGATCACCTCAGAGACCGCCTCCAGTTGTTCAAACTGACGCTCGGCCAAGCCATTGACAGCCTTACGATAGGCGGCATCAATACTAGGGGCCTTGAGCAGATCCTGAGCCACGGCTGAGGTTACCGCCGGGGCTGTACCTGTTCGCCGCAGCGACTGCCCCTTGAGCTTGAGCACCAGCATGTGTTCGGTGCTCGACTTTTCTTGGCTGAGGGCTTCGTAGGCGGGGTTGACCAACTTGGATAGCACCTCGCTAGCCTTCTGAGCCTCAGCCGCTGAGACCCCTGATAGGCTATCGGGGTGAAGCTTGCGGGCAATGGTCAGATAGCGCTTGCGCACGATTTTGGCGTCGGCGGTAACGGCTATCCCCAGCACGGCATGGTGGTCGTCGAAGTCAAGTTGAAACAGCCCTTGATCTGGTTTCATAGTCGCTTGCCCGAGGTATGGCTCAGGGGACGTAAGATACTGCAATTCTTCTCAATATAGCGGTGGCCAGTTCGCTTAGGACATCGGTAACTGTCCCTAGCGAAAACTCGGTCGGCGAACTGGCCACCGTTCCAGAACCTTTGGCATGCCCCGACTGTGCTGGCGATGGCTATAAACCCAATCCAAGTCTAGAGGTAGAGTTCTGCCTGGGGGAAAACCACAGCTCTTGAGCTGGGCTTGGCATACGCTTAACTTTACTCAGCCAATCTCAGTCTAACCATCCCTACCAGCTTTTATTGGATATTGGCGTTGGGCTGAGTTTAGGGTGACGGTGGCTAGGGGCTCAGGTGGCTCAAACATTTGGCTCAAACGCTCGCTAAGGAGGGCAGCGCCAGCGGTTTAATCTGCCCGAGGGTGTGGCTGATCGCCCCGTGCAGATGGCCGTTGGTGGCCAGTAGTCGCCCGGCCATAACATCTAGGGGAGAGCCATCGTAGGCGGTAACCTGGCCCCCGGCTTCGCGCACCAGGGCAATGCCCGCGGCAATATCCCAGGGGGCCAGGCCCCGCTCCCAGTAGCCGTCTAGGCGGCCGCAGGCGACGTAGGCCAGGTCAATGGCAGCGGCACCGCCCCGACGTACCCCCTGGGTCAGGTGGGTGAAGTGGCAAAATTCAGCGTAGTTGTTGTCGGGGGTTTCACGGCGATCGTAGGCGAACCCAGTTACCAGCAGGCTCTGGGCCAGCTGGTCGGTGGCCGATACTCGGATGGGGCGGCGGTTGAGGGTGGCCCCCAGTCCCGCGGCGGCCCGAAATAAATCCCGATGGATGGGGTCATATATCACCCCCAAAACAGGCTCACCCTCGGCTAGTAGGCCAATGGATACGGCGCAGCAGGGGTACTGGTGGGTGTAGTTGGTGGTGCCGTCTAGGGGGTCGATGGCCCAGAGCAAGGCCGCATTGAGGTTGCCCTGGGCACCCGACTCTTCGGCTAAAATACCGTGCTCAGTGGGCAGGTGACGCCCCAGCACTGCCATAGCGGCTGCCTCAGCTCCTCGGTCGGCCTCGGTGACTAAATCGCCGGGTCGACCCTTTTCATCAATAGTGGTTAGGTTGCCCCAGTGGTGCTGGAGTACGGCCCCGGCTGCTAGGGCCGCCTCGGTGGCGCTGTCTAACCAGCGCTGTAGATCAGACTCAGAGGGAAGGGACATGGGGCAGCCAGGTTGGGGACGGTGAAAATCGATTTGACTGAAATGTTACTTCAACACGTAGAGGGCTGGGCACAGAGGGAAATAACACAAAGGCCGCGACACAGGGGATGATTAATCCTCATCTAGGGGAAGACCGCTGCGCACCTTGCCCTTGCCAAAGTAACGACCAAACTGAAGCTCGTAGACTTCGTCTTCGTCCTGGGTTTCGGCGTGGATGGTGCTGCGGGGGTAGCTGACGCACAGCAGGGCATAGCCCTGGCGGCGCAGATCGGGCGAAAGCCCCATGGCCTCGGGCTGTTCGACTTCTCCTGACAGCAGTCGAACGGCACAGGTGGTGCAGGCTCCGTTGCGGCAGGCAAAGGGCAGTTCTACCCCCTGGGTCTCTGCCGATTGCAGAATGTAGCGGTCTTCTGGCACCTCTACGGTGTATATGCGACCGGTTTGGCGGTGGTGAACGGTAACGGTGTGGGTGCGGGCCATAGGGGCGGTGGATGATGTCAAAACAGTACGAATTATTGGGGAGCGGCGGGGGCGATCGCCGATAGGCCAGGTTCAAAGCTAGGCCCTGATGCTCTATGGTCGCATGAAAAATTCCCCGCTGGCAAATTGGCCCTATCTATCCCACGAATCCGACTAAACCTCTGTTCTCTAGCACCAATGTTTGCTACGATAGCCACTCGGCGGTGATTTACCGCTTCCTGGAGAGATGGCCGAGTGGTTGAAGGCGCAGCACTGGAAATGCTGTTTAGGGGTGACTTTAACGAGGGTTCGAATCCCTCTCTCTCCGTACCTAATTCTGTATTTGTAGATTTTGTATTTGTTATGAGTGCCTTGATAGCTTGACTTAAGCTACCAAGGCACCTGCAATGCATAGGTTTTGCAGGGTTCTTGTCTGGAGCTAGAGGCTAGGGCCACTGGCCCGTATTAGCTGGCACAGCGCTGCGCCGACGGGCTTGGCGACGCTGGCTAGACAGACGCTCTAGACTGAGAGAAATTACGCCCAGGGTGACTAAAGTTACCCCCATCCACTGAATAAACAGCAGGGTCGATTTCTCGCCTGGGGTAATTAGGTAGGCCATGATAGCTGTCACCACCGGCCCGCTGGCGGCCACGATAGAGGCCTGCGAGGCCCCCAGCAGCTTGACCCCGTAGTTGTTGAACAGGTAGCCCAGCAGGGTCAGCAGCCCGAGCACCGCCGCGCCCAGGTAGAGGCTAAGGGGGCGGCTGGGTGCGCCGGGGTCGAGGCCAAAGAACGACCCTATGATTAAAATTAGGCTAGTCAAAATAAAGATAGTTGAAAACTGAAGCAGGCTGACCGATACCGGGTGCAGGCGTTTAAAGCTCAGCTGCATAGACACTAAAAAGAGCGCAAAGGCGATGCTGGACAGCAGGGCGGCACCCACCCCCCACAGAGAGACCCCGCTGCCGCTGAGGTCAGAGTAAATGCGGGGCAGGGCGGTAAAGACAATACCCATGGTGATGGCAAACATCACCACCAGGCGCAGGGGGGTGGGGCGATCGCCAAACAAAAACCAGGCTAGGGGCACGGTGATCAGCGGGTACATAAACAGCAGCGTCACCGCTACCCCTGGGCCAATATCGGCGATCGCCTTATAGATTAGCACCTGCGACAAAAACAAAAAACCACAGCTGGCCACCACCTGCACCAGGGGGCGTCGGTCGGCATTTTGAAAGAGCTGGCGCAGGTCATCACCCACCCGAGGATACAGCCGGGGCGCAACCAGGGCCAGCAGGGGCACGACGACCACCATGCGCAGCCACAGCAGCAGCAGCGAGTTGGGAATGGTCAAGGGCAAGACCCCTTCTACGGGAATGCGCCCGAAGATTTGGCCGCCGTAGCCAATCACCCCCACCGCGACATTGTGCAGCGATAGGGCCAAGGTCGAGAGCACCACCATCAGCAGCCCCGCCTGCAGCCGAGCGGTGGTGATGCGATCGCTGTCCGTGAGACCAGCGGTGTCGTCTTGAGCGGCTGGGCCGGGGGGCGACGTCGTAGTCTTTTGGGAATCGGCGTTTTGAGCACCCGCCGAAGGCGTCCGGTGGAGTGAATTGGGCAACGGGGGCCGCTGGCTGGCCGCTGGCTGGGGAGCGCCGGCAGGGGGCAGGGGGCCTTGATAGGCTGCTGGTAGGGCTGAGCCTGGTGCTGAACCGCTGGGCCTGGCCCGATGATCTGGGGGAGCTGAAGCGCTGTGACCGTTGCGGACGGCTCCGGGGGGAATCAACTGGGTTTGCAGCTGCTGGCTCAGCCGGGCCACTAGGGCATCCAGCAGGGCCTCTCCCTGCTGCTCTAGGGTCTGCATGCGGTTGATCTGCTGGGAGAGGCTGCTGTGGTAGCTGGTGAGATCTTGCTGAAGCGAGGCCAGGGCGTTCTGGAGGGTGGCATCGAGGGCAACCACAGCCTGGCTGGCGTTGTCCAGGGGGGCCAGCGACTCCTGATGAGAGGTGGTCAGCTGCGGAGCGGCGGGGTTGGTGATGGCGGTCTCCAGGCGTCCTTGGAGATGGCTGGCTAGGGCGATCGCCAGGCGCTTGGCCCAGGCTTGCTGCTGGGCAATTTGCTGCTGGCTGAGGGCTTCGACGTAGGTGCCTTGCAGCTGGCGGTGCTGGGTCTGGAGGGCCTCAAAGTCACCTTCGAGGGCTTCAATATCGGCCATCAGCCGCTGCTTGTGGGCCTGAAGGTGGTCAATGTCGCTCGATAGATGACTAGAGACTTGCTGGCGCAGAGACTCCAGGTCTTGCCCCAGCAGCCGCAAAACGGCCTCAGCCGACGGGGCATTGGTCGGTGAGTTAGGGTCGAGAGAATCGGGTTGGCGGTCAGCGGGCCCCATGGTGTCTATCTCTGGTGATGCGTTCTGTGATGCAGGTTAGAATGCGGCCTTTCTGGCGCTATGTCTGGGGATGGTTTCCGGCGCTATGTTCTGGCGCTATGTGGCGCTATGTTCTGGCGCTATGTGGCGCTATGTCTGGGGATGAATTTCTCTAGGGATGGGTTCATCGTGCCACATCCCCAGCGTCTATCTTGGGAAAGCGGGCAGACACCTCAGCCAGCTCCGCTGTTTCAAATGCTAGTATTGTGCTCAAAAATCTCAAAAAGATCTCTAGTAGAGCCAAATTTAAGATGGCGAGGGTTGGCCCAAAGCTGCGGTTGATCGGAGAATTTCTCAACGCCAAGCTATCTAAACGCATTGCTTACTGGGTATTTCTGAGCATTGTGGTGATCGAGGCGGTGATTTTGGTGCCCTCGGTGCTGCGGCGGGAGCGCGAGCTGTTGGGCCACCTGCGATCGCTCTCCACGGCCCAGGCTCTGGGGCGTCTAGATGCGGCCACCCTGGCCGACCTCCAAGACGAAATGCTGGTGGATTACCTGCAAGATATTCAGACCAATGAGGTGATTTTGGGCGGTGCCATCTATGATCTCGATGGCACCCAGGTGGGCGGCTTTGGGGAAATGCCCCAGCTTACCCTGGGCGAGAGTCAGCTAGGGCGAGGGCATTTCTACCGTCGCCAGCAGCGCTACGACGCCGCCTGGGAGATGCCCCCCCTGCGCGATCGCTACGTGCTGATCGTGCGCCATGATGCGACCTCGGTGCAGCGGGAGTTTTTTGGGTTTATTGGCCGGATTACCGGGCTGGTGGTGATTATTTCGGTGTTTGTAACCGGGGCGACCCTGGTGGTGCTGCGGCGTCTGGTGATCAAACCGATCATGCTGCTGCGCCAGGATCTGCTCACGGCGGGGCGCGCCATTGGTGACGACCGCAACACCCAGACCCTTAGGTTTAAATCGCTGCCCTACGCCCTGGCCGACGAACTGGGGGATGTGATCATGGCCTTTGAGCAGATGTTTGGGCAAATTACCGCCGCCGTGGCCACCCGCAAGCAGAGTGAGACCCGGTTTCGCACCCTGGTGGAGCAGGCGGTGGACGCGTTTTTTGTGGTCAATGCCGCCGGCCAAATTGTTGATGTCAACCAAAACGCCTGCGACAGCCTGGGCTACAGCCGCGACGAACTGCTACAGCTGACGGTGGCCGATATTCAAACCACCGTCAGCCAGGCCGACTTTGAGCTGCTCTGGCAGCAGCTGAGGCCGGGCTTACCCCAGACTCGCGAGGGCTGGCACCAGCGCAAAGATGGTACTGGGTTTCCGGTGGAGGTGCGCCTGGGGCTGCTCGACACCGGCGGCGATCGCTATGGGCTGGCCCTGGCGCGTGACATTAGCGATCGCAAAGTCTCCGAGGCGGCTCAGGCTCGCCTGGCCGAAATCGGCGAGCTGGCCGCCATGATTGTCCACGAGGTGCGCAGCCCCCTGACCACGGTGCTGCTGGGGCTAAATTCCTTTCGCACCCTCGACCTGCCGGAGCGGTCTCAGGCTCGCCTCACCCTGGCCCTCGAAGAATCAGAGCGCCTGCAAAAGCTGCTCAACGAAATTCTCCTGTACTCCCGCGATCCCACCCTCGATCTAGAACCCGTTGACATTAATGCTCTGGTGCAGACCCTGGCGCTGACCCTAGGCCAAGACCTAGAGAATCCTGACTCCGAGGCTGGCCCCCAGATCGTCGTTATCACCCTTGATCACCCGGTGATGGTTCGAGGCGATCGCAACAAGCTCAAACAGGTCTTTATTAACCTGATCGCCAATGCCCAAGAGGCCTGCCCTGGCGATGGCACCATTACCTGGGTGGTGCAGTCTCCGGAAGCGGGCCAGGTTACCGTCACCGTCCACAACAGGGGCGAAGCGATCGCCCCAGAGGTGCTGCCGCTGCTGACCCGGCCCTTTTTTACCACCAAGTCATCGGGCAACGGCCTGGGTTTAGCCATCACCAAGCGCATCGTAGAGGCTCACCAGGGTCAGCTGGCGATCGCGTCTTCGGCAGAGTCGGGGACAACAGTAGCCCTACACTTACCTATAATCGAGCCAAAAAATGCTTAGGAGGTCTCCAGAAAAGGAAATACCACCAGGTAGGGGCGCAGAGCCTGCGTCCTTAGGAGGCAGCAAAATCCTTGGGTATTTTCGTTGTCAGAATTGTCCTTAATTGGCTAGAAAACCCTAAAAAGCGTCTAAATCTAGGGCCTTGGAGCCACCCTCCTCAATCAGCAGCAAAATCCTGCCCAGCTGCGACCAGATCAACAAAGCGCTGAGCAAAGTCATCGGTGCGCCCATGGCATAGGCGACCGGAGCCGAAAACCCAAATAGCTGAATGCCAGAGGCCAGAAACACGCAAACCCCAGCACAGATGCCAAAGAAGGGAATCTGGAGCCGGGGACCGCGCAGGGTGGCCAGAATGCGGGTAGATCGCCTGCTATTCCACTCGTTAACCGACTGTTGCAGGGCGGTGCTAAAGGCATAGCCCGAAGTTACCGCAGCCAAGAAACCAGCAAAAAACAAAACGTAGGGCGGTTGTGGGTACACAGGCGTAGAAAATAAAACAATAAATTACTTCAACTGATTATAGGGGAGAGTTACACCCAGTCCGACGTCCCCAGGCCCACACTAGGCCCACAGCCCTAGGCCCGCAGCGCCTGACGCAGATCACCCACAACGGGCACCAGCTCCTCCGCCCGCTCTAGGGAATAGTTGGTGAAGGCACCCCAGGCTACCCCCAACACCTTGTCGAGGGTAATGTCATGCTTAACCAACGCCCACAGCCGCTGCACTTCCTGGGTGTGGAGGCGATCGTCCTCAGTGAGGGCCAGCACAATCATCTGGCGCAGATTTACGCCCTCCTCAGACATCAGATACCGCATCCCCAGACCGGCGGTCGGCAGTAAGTCAAAGCCGGTGTCGCCCTGGGCGATCACCAGCATATTTTCCAGCCTCTGCCACTGCAGCTGACCATCCTGAAACAGTACCTCTAGCAGCCGCTGGCGCAGGGCCGGAGTCTCGCCCAGCAGTAGACGGCGGGCCACGTAGGGATAGGCCACATTGACGATCTTAAACTCGGGGTTAAGGCTCAGGGCCAACCCTTCCTGGGTCACCAGGGAGCGAATGATCAGGGCAAACTTGGCCGGTATCCGAAACGGGTACTCGTACATCAGCTCTGAGAACTGGTCGGTGATGGTCTTAAAGTTAAAGTCGCTCACCTTTGCGCCGATGGCATCGCCCAGCACGCGCTTGAGGGCGGGCACAATGGGGCCAAGCTCGGTTTCCGGGGTTAAAAAGCCCAGCCGAACAAAGTCTTCGCCCAGGCTGTCGAAATCCTGGTTGATCAAGTGAACCACAGCATCTACCAGGGCCTCTTTGGTGATCTGGTCGAGCTGATCCATCATGCCAAAGTCGATGAAGGCCATGCGACCGTCGGCCAGGGCAAACAGGTTGCCGGGGTGGGGGTCGGCGTGAAAAAAGCCAAACTCCAGCAGCTGCCGCAGGCCCGCTGTCACCCCAATCTCGATTAGGCGATCGGGGTCGAGATCACCCTGCTGCAGCGCCACCATATCGGTGAGCTTACAGCCATCGATCCACTCTAGGGTAAGCACTTGGTGACTACAGTAGGGCCAGTAGATCGCCGGTACTTTAACCGTAGGGTCATCCTTGAAGTTAGCGGCGAACCGCTCGGCGTTGTGGCCCTCGTTGAGGTAATCAATTTCTTCAAATAGCTTGATGCCAAACTCATCCACAATCAGGGTCAGGTCGTGGCCCAGGTTGAGGGGCAAAAACTTCCCTAGCCAGCCAGCGGCCCAGCGCATTAGATATAGGTCGCGGCACAGCACTGGTCGCAGGTGAGGCCGCTGTACCTTCACCGCCACCTCTTCTCCTGAAAACAGCCGCCCTCGATACACTTGGCCTAGGCTGGCCGCCGCCACGGGCAGCGGTGATAGGGTGCTAAAAATTTCCCTAGGGCTGTAGTCGAGTTCCGCCTCAATAATGGCCATGGCCTCGGCGGTGGGAAAGGGCGGCAGCTGGTCTTGCAGCTTGGTAAGCTCGTCGAGAAAATCTTGACGCACCAGATCGGGCCGCGTTGACAGAGCCTGGCCGACCTTAATGAACGCTGGCCCCAGATTGGTGAGCACCTGGCGCAGCTGAACTGCTCGGCGAGGGCGATTTTTATCCTCTTGGTTACGCCAGCGATCTACCCGCAGGCCCAGGGCGAAGGTGCCCAACCACCACAAAATTTGTAGAACTCGCCAGCCTAGGGTGCCTACCCGCCAGCGAAAGTAGCGAGCGATCGCCGCTGCGTCGTAGGTGCCCATTAAAGCCGGATCTATCGGTGCCACTGCGCCAAATACCCCTTGCGTTACGGTTCGATGTTCAATTGACGGAGGCCAATCGCTAGACACCCCTAGCTGCCAGCAGACCTGGCGGGCGCGACGGCGAGCGGCAGTTGAAACCCCTAAACCGGGTTAATCTACCTTAAATATAGTATAGGAAACTACAAACAACTTTAACCATCCCCAGCTAGCCCCCTTGGCTTCGCCTGGGGTGCGATCGCCAGACTCGCCGCCTCAAGGCCTAGCAATACTGAGCTGCCTTGAGGCCCACCTGCGCCAGAGCGGTCTTCAGGGTTTGCACGACCTGCATCTGCCGATCTGCCCCCAGCTCAGGAAACATCGGCAGTGAGAGCACCTGATGGGCCGCCATTTCGGCCTTGGGCAGGTCGCCCGGCTGATAGCCCAGGTGTCGATACACGGGCTGTAGGTGCAGCGGCACCGGATAGTACACCATCGGAATTACCCCCGCTTCTCGCATGGCCTGCTGTACCTGATTGCGCTCTTGCCCAGCGGCGGTGGCCTGGGGCAGGCGCAGGGTGTACTGGTTCCACACCGACCTCCCAAAGGTGACATCCTGGGGGCGTACCACTTCAGTCACCGGAGCTAGCAGGCTGTGGTAGCGCTCTGCCACCTCGCTCCGGCGCTGGTTCCAGGTATCTAGATGACGAAGCTTAATCGCCAAAATAGCCGCCTGTATTGAGTCTAGGCGGCTGTTGATGCCAATGGCCTCATGGTGATATCTAACTCGGCTGCCGTGCTCCCCCAACATGCGGGCGGTAGCCGCCAGGTCTGGGTCGTTGGTGGTCATGGCGCCGCCATCGCCGCAGCCCCCCAAATTTTTAGTCGGAAAGAAGCTAAAACAGCCCACGTGACCAATCCGCCCAACCTGCTGCCCCATCCACTCAGCACCGGTGGCCTGGGCGCAGTCTTCAATCACCGCGAGGTCGTAGCGGGCAGCTAAATCCATCACCGGCCCGAGGTCTACGGGGCGGCCAAACAGGTGTACGGGCATGATGGCTCGGGTGCGATCGCCCACCGCCGCCTCAAGCTTAGCCACGTCTAAATTAAAGCTGTCAAGGTCAATGTCCACAAACACCGGAGTTGCCCCCACGGCGCTGATCGCCTCCGCCGTGGCAATGAAGGTAAAGGGGGAGGTGATCACTTCATCCCCAGCACCAATGTTGAGGGCGCGCAGCGCCAGGTAGAGGGCATCGGTGCCCGAATTGCATACAATACAATGCTCAGTGCCCACGTAATCGCCAAAGGCCTGGGCAAAGGTCTCGACAATCGGGCCGTTGATGTATTGCCCAGAGGCCAGCACCTCGGCCACAGCGGCATTGACATCGGCTTGAATCGTTTGAAACTGCTCCGTCAGATCAACAGGAGGAATTACACTCACTCGCTCACACTCACCTAGTGGATAGGCATAGTTTACCGTACCCCAAGGCCGCACCGGAGGGGACTGTCTTCTCCAGTCATTAATGACGGCGATCGCCCCCCGACCGTTCCGCAGGGGAGTTGTCATCAACGGTCTTGTCACCGCTCTGCTGCCGATGGTCATCCCTGGGTTTTGCTGCCTGCTTCGGCTTGCTCCCTGCTCTGTCTAGATCATTCTCTCCGTCTAGGAACTACCTCCCTTGACTGACCTTTCCTTTCTCTCCTGTGCTGCCACCAACCCCGATGGGAGCGATCGCGAGAGCACCCACAACCGCTGGATGGCCCGGTGTCGGGAGCTAGCTCAACGGGCTGCCGGACAAACCGCGCCCAACCCCCTGGTGGGGTGTGTAGTGCTCAACCAGGGGGTGGTCGTGGGGGAAGGCCTTCATCCAGGGGCGGGGCAGCCCCACGCCGAAGTTTATGCGCTAACTCAGGCGGCAGAAAAAGCCAGGGGGGCCACTCTCTACGTCAATCTTGAACCCTGTAACCACACCGGACGCACCCCCCCCTGCACCGAAGCCGTGATTAGAGCCGGGGTTAGCCAGGTGGTGGTGGGGATGGTTGACCCCGATCCACGGGTTTCAGGAACGGGCATTGAGCGCCTGCGCCAGGCCGGCATTGAGGTGGTGGTAGGCATCGACGAACCGGCCTGCCAACGCCTGAACGAAGCCTTTGTGCAGCGCGTTGTTCACCAGCGCCCCCTAGGGTTACTAAAGTACGCCATGACCCTAGACGGCAAAATTGCCGCCACTGGGGGGCATAGCGCCTGGGTCACTGGCACCCCGGCCCGCGCTGCCGTGCATCAGCTACGGGCCACCTGCGACGCGATCGTCGTCGGCGGCAACACGGTGCGCCACGACAACCCCCGCCTCACTAGCCACGGCCATGGCCACAACCCCCGCCGCGTCGTGATGAGCCGTCGCCTAGATCTGCCCGCCCAGGCCCACCTGTGGAATACTGCGATCGCCCCCACCCTAGTGTTTACCACCCCAGAGGCCGACCCAGCCCGTCACCAAGCCCTTGTCGATCAGGGTGTAGAAGTGATAGCGCTGCCGGCCCTATCGCCCAAAGCCGTTACCCAGCATCTCTACGACCAGGGCTGTGCCGCTGTGCTCTGGGAATGTGGTGGTCAGCTCGCCGCCCAGGCGCTCTGCGATCGGGTGATTGACAAGCTGTGGGCGTTTGTCGCCCCCAAACTGGTGGGTGGGCCAACGGCCCCCACCCCCGTGGGCGAGTTGGGCATTCGGCAGATGGATATGGCCCTGACGCTAGAGCGAACTACCTGGCGCACCCTCGGCGACGACCTACTGCTACAGGGGTACCTGGTAGCCCCACAGCGCTAAGGAAAATACTAAGGAGAATTCTGACAACGAAAATACCCAAGCATTTTGCTGCTTCCTTAAGGACGCAGGCTCTGCGCCCCTACCTGGTGGTATTTCCTTTCCTGGAGACTTCCTAAGGATGAATGCGCACTAGCCGGGGGATGTCGTAGGCAAGTTCGCGATGGCGCATGTAGGTGTCAAGCACCAGCCGCAGGTCGTCCTTGCCGCGAAATGACTCGATACGGTGGCACATCTCGCCCTGGTCAAACATCAGCAGGGTAGGCAGATTGGATAGGCGATAGGTGGTGGCCAGTCGAAAATTGTCGTCGGCGTTGACATCAACTAAGCGCACCTGGCCTTCCCATTCGGCCTGAAAACCCTTCAAAACCGGAGTGATAAGCTTGCAGAGACCGCACCAGGGTGCCCAAAAGTGCACCAGTACAGGAAGCCTTGATTCCAATACATCTGCTCTAAACGTGGCTTCGCCAAGAGTCATTGGCATCAATATATGTAAAGGAATTTATGTAAAGAAATTAACCGCTAGGCAGAGCCAGTTACCGAATAAATCCGGCGGGCGTGATTGGATCTTCTCGTGATCATACCAAATCACTTATCGCCTGCTGGGATCATTGTAGACCAGTTGAGAATGGAAGTTAATGGGCAGAATCAGAGATTGTGCCAGATCCCTAACACAAATTTTCCCTAGGCTATGGGGATGAGGGCTATGTGGGGGATCGGCGTCACCTTAAGGGCTACCTATAGTAAGCGTCCTCGCCCAGGGGCTGGTAATCATCTAGGGGCGATCGCAGCCCCGTAGCAGCCTAGGGGCTGCTGGCTCTGGAGCAGAGCGAGAGCCTCTGCCGCCGGCAGGGGCTTCGCAAAGAAATAACCCTGGCCGTAGTCACAGCCTTGCTGACGCAGCATGACCACCTGGGTTTCGGTCTCGACCCCCTCGGCCACCACCTCCATGCCCAGCTGTTGGCCCAGGGTCAAAATAGTATGAATAATGGCTCGGTCTTCGTTGCTCTTCTCTAGGCGACTCACAAACGATTTATCTACCTTGAGAGTATCCATGGGAAAGCGGTGCAGATAGCTTAGAGAAGAGTAGCCGGTACCAAAGTCATCGATCGCCAGTTTTAGATCTAGAGACTTGAGCTTTAGCATCAGGTCAATGGCGGCATCCACATCCCCCATCACCATACTTTCGGTAATTTCTAGCCGCACGCAGTGGCCGTCTACCTGGGTGTCATGCAGGGCAGCTTCAATTTGGGCGATCAAGTCGGTTTGCCCAAACTGTCGGTTTGACAGGTTAATGCTCATGGTCAGGTGCCGGTAGTGGGGAAACTGGTCATGCCACTGGTGCAGCTGCCGACAGGCCTCTCGAAAAATCCACTGCCCCAGGGCCATGATCAAGCCCGTTTCCTCCGCCGCCGGGATAAACGCGCTGGGTAGCACAAACCCCCGCTCCTTTTGGTGCCACCGCACCAGGGCCTCAAACCCGGCCAGCTCTCCGGTTTTAAGGTTTATGATCGGCTGGTAGTAGAGCAAAAACTCCTGGTTGTCGAGGGCGCTAATTAGGTCACTTTCTAACTGGAGGCGATTTACGGCCTCCGTCAGCATGCCGGCGGCAAACACTTCAAAGCGCGACTTGCCCAGCGCTTTGGCCCGATACATCGCCGTGTGGGCGTCGCGCAGCAGGTCTACGGGCTTGTGCTCTAGCCCTGGCTGGCTGATGGCTACCCCAATGCTCAGGGTGCTGGGTAGTTTTTGGCCGTGCAGGGTCAGCGGTTCTGAGAGGGCGTGCTGAAGCTGATCCATTAGCTCTCCAGCGCTGACGCTGGGCAGGTGAGTGAGCAGCAGGGCAAACTCATCGCCCCCGACCCTGGCCACCTGGGCCTCGGGGGGCACGTGATGCACCAGTCGCTGGGCCATCACTTTGAGAACTTCGTCTCCCACCTGGTGGCCCAAGCTCTCGTTGATCACCTTAAACCGATCAATGCCCATAAAGGCCACAATTACGGGCGGCTCGTCGGGCTGCAGGTGGTGCAGGGCCTGCTGAATAATGCCCATAAATGCTTCTCGGTTGGGTAGCCCGGTGAGCGAGTCATGGGTGGTGCGATAGAACAGCTTGTAGGCCATCACTACGGCCATGGCGATCACTATGCCAGCGGCGGGTTCTGCAATCGGCAACCACACCAGGCCGTTGATCCCCAGCCAGCCCACCCCCACCAGCCCAGCCCCCACCAGCCCAGCCGAGATCAGTAATAGACTGGGACGCCTGATGGCCCAGGCTAAGCTACCAGCCGTCAAACACCAGCCCCATAGCCAAAGCCCCTCGGCCCAGGCGGGCAAAAAGCGATAGAGTGCTGGCCCCCCGGCAACAACATCGAGCAGCTGTCGAATCATCTGGCTATGGATGACCACTCCCGGCATAGTCAATTCGTCATTTTGGTTAAAGCTAAAGGGGGTGTAGAACCGATCTTTAAGACTGGCTGCGGTGGTGCCAATCAGCACGATATTGTCGGTCATCCAGTCGGGGTCAAACTGGCCGCTGAGTACTTGGCTAATGGAAATATGCCGGGCGGGCATCTGAGCGGTGTGGTAGCGCAGCAGTATCTGGTAGCCGCTGCTATCGACATTTTGGTAGCCGCCTTCTTGGCCCGAGAGCACCGGAATGGTGCGATCGCCCAGATATAGGTGGTTGGCCTCTGCCCTCAGGGCCTCGTCGGGGTAGCCTGCGTAGGCCATAATTACCCTCAGAGTAAAGGAAAAGTAGCCGCCCTCGGGGCTGCGCACAAACATCAGGTTGCGACGAATGATGCCGTCGGAATCGGTGGGGAAATCGTTGAAACCCACCCGCTCTGGCTCCACGGTGGGGGGCGGCGGCACCTCTCCCTGCCCCTCGGTGCTGCCCACATTTTTAATGGCGATTAGGTTTGGGGCTGCCAGCGCCTCAACTAGCTCGGCAGAACCTGGCGGGCGCAGGGTGCTGCGGTAAAGGTCGAGCCCCACTACCCGAGGCTGGTGACTCTGGATCTGGTTGAGAGCCTGGGCTAACAGCTGGTCGCTGAGGGGCCAGCCATACTGACGAATATCGGCCTCGGTCATGCCCACGATGAGCATGCGGGGGTCGAGATCTTCACTGGGGTGAGATGGCCCTCCAGGGCCGGTCTTTGACCATCGCACCCCATGGTCAAACAAAAACAGCTCGGCGGGTTCAAGCAGGTTCAAAACCTTGGCCCCGGTTACCAGGGC
>Ga0105045_10001462_pt1 | contig 19304 bp, 18 predicted proteins | sample MAT02_FD_78089 | JGI IMG/M metagenome (GOLD analysis project Ga0105045, IMG submission 78089) | Freshwater microbial communities from Lake Fryxell liftoff mats and glacier meltwater in Antarctica - MAT-02 (megahit assembly) | ecosystem: Environmental > Aquatic > Freshwater > Ice > Liftoff... | reverse complement strand
GGCTTTACTCTTTTCTTCGTTGAGGTTATCGTTAGTCATAACTTTTCCTGTCTTTGGTTGACTAACTAATCTACATTTAAAGAATTTCTTTTATCAAGTCTTTTTTATGAAATCGCCCTGATGTAGAACTGCTATAAATACTTATTTTCAAGTTTTTGAGAGACAAGTTTTTCCACCTATCCTGCCTGGTCCTTCAGATCCTGTGCCTTTTTTGCCGGGTCCTCCGTCTTGTGTCTTTTTCCTAAATTTCCCTATAGCCAAAAAAGACCTTTCTTCCTATAATCTACCCATATCTTCCCATTTGGAAGAATTTTATTCTTATTATTTTTAAGGAGAAGGCAAACATGCCAACAATCAACCAACTCGTTAGACAACCGCGTGTTCCTAATAAGAAACGTAGTAAGTCACCGGCACTGAAGAAATGTCCACAAAGACGTGGAGTTTGCTTACAAGTGAAAACGAAAACACCTAAAAAACCTAACTCAGCTTTACGTAAAGTGGCCTGGGTACGTTTATCAACAGGTCAAGAAGTTATTGCCTACATCGGTGGTGAAGGTCATAACCTACAAGAGCACAGTATCGTTTTGGTACGTGGTGGTCGTGTAAAAGACTTACCTGGGGTTCGTTATCATATCGTTCGCGGAACGCTAGACTGTGCGGCTGTACAAAACCGTAAGCAAAGTAGATCGAAATATGGGGCTAAACGTCCTAAGAAGTAACGCTAGGATACTCGCAAGATGAGTATCCTGGTTCGCGATTTGCGTTTTGTGATCAAAACGTGAGTCACGCACAAGTTTCAGATGCGTCTGAAACTAGGTGAAAACTTACGGTCTTTCCTTACTTGAACACTATTTTTAATTATTTTTGAGGAAACCATGTCAAGAAGACACAGAGCAGAAACAAGAGAAACTGCACCCGATCCAATTTTCGGGAGCGAGCTACTTGCAAAATTTATCAACCGAGTGATGTTGAGCGGAAAAAAATCGACTGCACGTAGAATCGTCTATAATGCATTAGAAAAATTCGCCGCAAAAATCAAATCGGAAAATGCATTAGAATCCTTTCAACAGGCTCTAGAGAATGCAAAACCGACTTTGGAAGTAAAATCTCGCCGTATTGGTGGCGCTACTTACCAAGTGCCTATCGAAATACCTCCACGTCGCAGAGATGCTATGGCTATGTCGTGGATCATCAACTATGCGCGTTCGAAAACTGGTCGTTCTATGGAAGAAGGATTAGCTCAAGAGCTATCCGATTGCTTCAATAACCAAGGCTCGACAATCAAGAAGAAAGATGATACTCACAGAATGGCTGAAGCTAATAAAGCTTTCGCTCATTACAAGTTTTAAAGGGAGTCAATTCGATTATGGCAGAACAACAATCTAAAGAAGAGCAGCAACAAGCAAAAGCTGAACAGCAGCAAGCTAAGGCTGATCAAATTCAGGCGAAACGGATAGAATCTCTTCCTAAGCGCCCTGAAGGTGAACTAATAGAAAACGTCCGTAATATCGGGATTATGGCCCACATCGACGCCGGCAAAACGACGACGACAGAGCGTATCCTTTATTACACAGGCCGTACACACCGTATTGGTGAAGTGCATGAAGGTGCTGCGACAATGGACTGGATGGAGCAAGAGCAAGAGCGTGGAATCACGATCACTTCTGCTGCAACAACTGTTCACTGGAAACATTGCAAAATCAACATTATCGATACACCGGGACACGTAGACTTCACAATTGAAGTAGAACGTTCGTTACGTGTTCTTGATGGTGCGGTAGCAGTATTTTGCTCCGTATCAGGTGTTGAGCCTCAGTCAGAAACTGTATGGCGTCAAGGGGATAAATACGGGGTTCCTCGTATTGCATTCGTTAACAAGATGGACCGCCTTGGGGCAGACTTCTTCGACGCGATCAGAACAATGAAAGAGAAATTGCATGCGAATGCGATTCCTGTTCACTGTCCGATTGGCGCTGAGTCTGAGTTCAAAGGGATGGTTGACCTCGTTACGATGAGAGCTTTGTATTTCCACGACGAGACACTAGGTGCTGACTGGGAAGAAACAGACATTCCCGCAGATCTTCTCGAGAAGTGCAAATCACTGCGTTCTGATCTTCTAGACGAACTTGCGACAATAGACGAGACTAATGAAGCGTTTATGACGAAAGTTCTTGAGAATCCAGATGCATTAACAGCTGATGAGATCAATGCTGTGATCCGCAAGGGTGTTTGCTCGAATAAATTTACGCCTGTATTATGTGGATCAGCCTTTAAAAACAAAGGTGTTCAACAGCTTCTAGATGCAGTTATAAACTGGATGCCTTCTCCAGCAGACCGTGGAGCCGTTAAGGGCCTCGATCTAAGAACGGACGAAGATGTTATTCTAGAACCTAGTGATACTGCTCCATTTGCAGCGTTAGCATTTAAGATCATGACAGACCCATACGTGGGCCGCTTAACATACATCCGTATTTACAGTGGTACACTTGTTAAGGGAATGAACTTGATCAATAGCACGCAAGACAGTAAGGAAAGGATTTCCCGTCTTATTGAAATGCATGCTAACCAACGTAAAGAGAAAGAAGAATTCTTTGCGGGTGATATTGCCGCTTGTATCGGTCTGAAAAAGGCACGTACAGGAGACACTATTTGCTCACCGGATCATCCTATCTTACTTGAAAAAATGGAATTTCCTGAACCGGTTATTTCGATGGCTATTGAACCTAAATCTAAAGGTGATCGCGAAAAGCTAGCGATGGCTCTTTCAGCATTGTCTGAAGAAGATCCAACGTTCCGCGTGTTTACTGATGAAGAGACAGGTCAGACAATCATCGCGGGTATGGGTGAGTTGCATCTTGAGATCCTTCACGACCGTATGAAACGTGAATTTGCTGTTGAAGCTAACGTTGGCAAGCCGCAAGTTTCTTACAAAGAAACGATCACGCTTCCAGGGACTAGCCAAACGAAATTCGTTAAGCAGTCCGGTGGTCGTGGTCAGTATGCTCACGTTGAACTCGAAATTGAGCCAAATGAAAAAGGTAAGGGTAACGAGGTTGTCAGCAAGATTGTTGGCGGCGTTATTCCTCGCGAATACATCCCTGCTGTTATTAAAGGGGTTGAAGAAGGCCTTTCTACAGGTATCCTAGCGGGATACAGCCTTGTCGATGTTAAAGTTGCTATCGTATACGGATCGTATCACGACGTTGACTCCAGCGAAATGGCTTTTAAGATTTGCGGATCGATGGCCTTGAAGGACGCGGCACGTAAAGCGAAACCTATTATCCTAGAACCAATCATGAAAGTGGTTGTGACTACTCCAGAAGCACACATGGGGGACATCATTGGCGATCTTAACCGTCGTCGTGGTCAGATATTGGGTCAAACAAGCCAAAAAGGTGCTGTCATTATTGAAGCGACAGCTCCATTAAGCGAAATGTTTGGTTACTCGACATTGTTGCGTTCCCTTTCACAAGGACGTGCAACATATACGATGGAACCTTACAATTTCGAACGCGTTCCAGCAAAAATCCAAGAAGAAATCATCAAGAAGTAAGGATTACAAGGTTATTTTTATGGCAAAACAAGAAAAACAGGTCAAGCAAGACAAACAGCCGAAACAGCAGAGACAAAAAATCCGCATTCGTCTGAAAGGTTACGATCAGCGGATTGTTGATCGTTCCACAGCTGATATCGTTGAAACAGCGAAGCGTACTGGTGCTGGCGTAGCGGGTCCAATCCCATTGCCGACACGCCGTGAGATCTATACGCTCTTGCGCTCGCCCAACATCGACGTTAAGTCTCGTGAACAGTTCGAGATTCGTACACACAAAAGATTGATTGATATTTTGAATCCAACAGGAAAAACGATTGACGCTCTTAAGACGTTGACTTTACCTGCTGGCGTTGATATTAAGATCAAGGCTTAGTGGTACGTCAATTACGCAGATAATTTAGGGGAGGTAATGCCTCCCCTTTTTTTGGTGTTTGAAATTATATAATTATCTTCCGATAATTATAAAAATACCTGAGATAATAGCAAGAACTGCCATTACCACAATTGGAATTGCCAATCCAAATGCACTCAATCCATATAAAATCAAAAAGATCGCTAATAATAAAAATCCAATATTTCTGTTTATCATGTTAAGTCTCCTTTAAGTTTCGACTTCTGATGTGATTCATATAGAATTCAAAAAAAATAGTATATCTATTTTTTCATCTGCCTTAGCGCCCTTCCTTTGCCGCCTTTTTCATGCCCATTCCCGATTTTTTCTCTTTTTCTTTTTCCTTTTCCTTTTTCCCTTAGCCGCAAAAAAAAGGAATAGACCGGGCGCGACACGAAAAGGGTAAGGCAAAGGAAAAAGGAAAGGAAGATCACCTCTGAGATTTTACTTTCCCGGAGAAACTTAATATGTTATAAAGTAGTTCACAAACCCAAACGAAATACTTTAGGCCTTATGCAAATACATGACTTCTTTCTTCAGCTTGTTGTTATTCTCTTGTCCGCAAGGATTTTAGGAGAATTCGCCGCTAAACTTAATATCCCTTCAGTGATCGGCGAGTTATCAGCAGGAATTCTGCTTGGACCTAGCTTGTTTAACATTATCGAACCTACCGAAACAATTAAACTCCTCGCGGAATTAGGGATCATCTTTCTTCTTTTTGAAGTGGGTATCGAAACAAACATCGCACGTTTAACAAAAACAGGCATAAAACCGTTTATCGTTGCTCTCGGGGGCGTCGTCATGCCTTTCATTTTAGGTTTTGTTACCAGCTATTTAGTCTTTGACCTGAGCTTGATTATCTCCCTTTTTGTAGCTTGTACACTGACTGCTACAAGTATTGGAATCACCGTTCGCATTCTCTATGACTTAAAACAGCAAAATAGCGATGAATCTCAAATCGTTTTAGGGGCATCTGTCATTGACGATGTCCTAGGAATTATTTTGCTTTCCGTTCTTTATGAATTTTCTATGGGCGGTGGTGTGAGTATTTTCAATATTGGCAAAATTCTGATTTTCATTTTACTTTACCTGATCTTGTCTCCGATTACAGCAAGGCTTATTTCTGGTGTAATCAAACATTATGAAAGCAAAAGTGATATTCCCGGGCTTTTACCTTCGACAATCATTGCGTCTATTTTGTTTTTTGCATGGCTTGCTAGTATTGTCAGCGCTCCACCTTTATTAGGTGGGTTTGCAGCTGGACTTGCCCTATCGAAGCAGTTTAGACTGCCCTTCGCGCAGGTCGATATTAACGAAAAATTCCTCCATCGTGTAGAACAACAAATGAAACCGATCATTCATTTGTTTGTACCTATTTTCTTTGTTGAGGTTGGACTCTCATTAAATTTAAGAGAAATCCAATGGGATTCGAGCTTTATCTGGACGTTTTCTCTCTCCATTTTGCTTGCTGCTGTTATCGGCAAGCTCGCATCCGGCTTCTTATTATTCAAGGAAAATAAATGGGTCAAATGGGCTGTTGGGCTTGCGATGATTCCCCGGGGCGAAGTAGGGTTAATTTTTGCTGAGGTCGGTCGCAAAATTAACGTTTTCACACAAGATCTTTATGCCACAATGATTATTGTCATTACCGTCACAACGATTTTTACACCAATTCTCATGCGCTATTTTTATAGTTACAAACAAAAAATAGAAGCCCAAACTGAAATTTAACATAAGGAGCCACCCTCACATGATACGAATTTTGTGCGTCTTTTTATTATTCATTGTTTCGCTTAACGCTACTCCAGTCGCCTCATTAATCTATCATGTCGAAGACATGTCCGCGCGCATTGACGCCACTTTTGGTGAAAGTGAATGGTCTGAAGAAACAAGTGTGGCATTCAGTGATTCCGATATCAAAGAACTTTGGGAAGACGTTAATAATCCTAAAGCCGAAAAGACTTATGAAAAAGCGCTTCTTTGCTTACAAAATGGTGACAATGCTGCTGCAAGCGTATTATTCAAACAAGTAAGTCTGGAGCTAACGCCTCAATGGCTAAACGATAACAACGAGGAACTTTCCGAATTCCTTGAACATCGTCTTTGTGACACGGCGGATCAGATTGAGACGCATTCGAACCAACTCTTTATCGACACTATTCTAAAGCCTGCGCAGGCGATGAACGAGCAAGCGCTAAGTCTGAAAACGGATTTAACAGTAAGTTTCGAGACCAACCCGCATCTTTCTCCAGATGCTAAAGTGAAGATGCGTCCTTTTCTTTTGTCGCATGAGAGCCCTCTTAAAGAACCTATGGACGCTATTTTCAAAAAATCGCGTGTGACGGCAAATGCATCAACAATGAAGAAATCCGGATTTATCACGCTTTTCGTTCAGCCTCGAAGCTTTATTCGTGTGGTCAAGCATCCAACAATAAAAAACTTTCTTTTTAAACTTTATCTTGATGATGATTTGAGAGTGAAGAAAAATACTCCTGGATGGGAATGGCTTGTTAGACGTTGTAAGGGCGCTGAACGGATTAGAAACGTTATCGCGAAAGATCACATTCACCTTTTTACAGTTCCTCGTAAATGGATTTACCCTTTACCTGCACAACCCTCTCCTCCCTTAGGCTCTACTTACACGAGACACCTTGCAGTTTTGATTGTCGATGATATGAATTTGGTTTCAGCCCGCGATAATACACGCGCATGGGTCCATAAAGTCACAACAAAACATCTCGATGAACTTTATATTATCCTTAGTCAAGTTGGCGGCTCTAGCTTTCGCGGTCAGAATATTCCTTACACAAAATCAGGAAAATTTGCTTTTATCGACACAGAATATCCATCAGGACCGCCTGACTTTGGGCATATTCGCTGGTCTTTGAGAGGAAAAATGCTGCAGTACTGGGATTCAAAAGTAAGAAAAGGTGGCAAGTAAAGACAAGACAAATGTAACCGCTTATCTGGCAAACAAAAAACAAGATAGGCAGGATAAGTTTAAACATTTACATTTCAAAGACTTTTATAGAAAACTTTAAAAGACAAGTGTTTAAACCTATCTTGCCTATCTTGTTTTTTTGTTTGCCAGATAAGCGGTTAAATTATTTAGTTCTTTAAAGAAGCGATGTCGATGACAAAACGGTATTTCACATCACCTTTAAGCATTCTTTCGTACGACTCATTGATTTTCTGAATTGGAATCATTTCAATATCAGAGGTGATATGATGTTTCCCGCAGAAATCAAGCATCTCTTGTGTTTCCTTAATGCCTCCAATCAACGAACCTGCAATAGCCCTGCGTTTGGAAATCATCGGGTGTACTGCTGGAGACGGGTGAGGATGTTCAGGAGCTCCAATAAGGCACATTGTCCCATCGCGCCTAAGGAGAGCAATAAAAGGGTCTAAATTATGAGATGCTGCAACAGTATTGATGATGAAATCAAGGCTATTTTTATGAGCTTTCATTTCATCGCTATTTTTAGAAATCACTACCTCATCCGCCCCGAGTTTTTTTGCATCGTCAGCTTTTCCTGGAGACGTTGTAAAGAGAACAACATGGGCTCCCATTGCATGTGCAAGCTTGATCGCCATATGTCCAAGGCCACCCAATCCCACCACACCGACTTTGCTTCCTCTGCCTACTTTCCAATGACGCAAAGGAGAATAGGTGGTAATCCCCGCGCACAATAAAGGGGCGACCCCCGGGTAATCTTTTTCTGTAAATTCCTTTGGAACGTGAAGAACAAACTTTTCATCGACCGTCACTTGAGTTGAATAGCCACCATAAGTCAATGATCCATCATGTTTATCGCGACCATTATAAGTAAAGACGGTTCCTTTTTCACAGTACTGTTCCAGATCCTCTTTACAGGTAGGGCAACTTTGGCAAGAATCCACCATGCATCCGACAGCGACAACATCGCCTTTTTTAAAGCCTTTAACATCTTTTCCGACGGCCGACACTTTTCCAACGATTTCATGACCCGGCACACAAGGATAGCTCGTACCTTTCCATTCATTGCGAGCAGTGTGTAAATCGGAATGGCAAACTCCGCAATACAGAATATCAAGCTGTACATCACATGGACGCGGATCGCGTCTTTCGAAATTGAACGGGGTTAAGGGAGCCTCTGCCTTTTGTGCTGCATAACCTTGAACCTTAGACATATAATTCCCCTTTATTAACTATTCAGTTACAGCCTGATCTTTTTTCTGAATATAGTATTAAATTTTTATTGTGGCAATAAAAACAAGGCTATAACTATATTTTCTCAAAAAGTCGTGGGAAACAAAAAAAAGAAGAGCAGGTATGAAGGATTAGGTAGGATACGCAAGATAGGCGGAAAAACTTATCTTTCAAAATCTGTTTCCAACGAATAACCTGTTAAGGAGTCTTTACCTGTCAACTTTAGCCAAATCCTCCTTTTCCTCTTCAACATCAAACTATAATAAAAATTTAATGTAGCATAAAAAACCAAATTTCCACAATATGAAGCCGTAAATCCCAAAGGAGAAGTATCATGGCCAAAATTAGCGACACATCCATCCAACAACTTTTCAGCGAAGCACGCACCTTCTCAGAATGGCAACCCGAACAAGTCGATGATGCGGCTTTACATGAAATTTACGAGATGATGAAATGGGGGCCAACCAGCGCCAATGGCTCCCCTGCACGTCTTGTTTTTTTGAAAAGCCAAGACGCAAAAGACAAACTAATTCCTTGTCTTTCTCCAGGAAATGTGGATAAAGTTAAAGGAGCTCCTCTAACAGTCATTATTGCCATGGATGAAAAATTCTATGATCAACTGCCTAAGCTGGCTCCCCACATGCCTACTTTTAGAGATTATTTTGCTTCTGATGCAAAACTCGCTGAAGTAACAGCCCTGAGAAACAGTTCTATGCAAGGCGCTTACTTTATTTTGGCGGCACGCGCTTCAGGGCTCGATTGCGGACCGATGTCCGGTTTTAATAACCAGAAAGTTGATGAGACTTTTCTTGCAGGAACCTCATGGAAATCTAATTTTATTTGCAGTATTGGCTACGGAAAACGCGAAACATTGCACCCACGTACTCCACGCTTAACTTTTGGTGAAGCTTGTAAGATTATTTAAGATACGCGATCGAAGATCCTTCGATGGAAGAGGTCATTGTCTTTTGTACGGAAAAAAGGGTTCATAATTAAACTCGAGAATTATCGCGCGATTTTCAATCTTTCTTTCCAGTATGCTTTCAAAAACTATAAAACGCTGGTTGGTCTCAGCATTTTTTTGATTACTTGCTTACTCATTTTCGCCCACTTGTGGAAAATTGCTGCCACAAAAGTAGGAGCAGTTAGTCTCGATCCCCAACAGCTTTTATGGTACATAGCCTTCAACGAATGGGCGTTAATTTCCAACCCTAATACAGAAGAAAATATGCAAGAAGATCTGCACAGCGGGCATTTAGCTTATCTCCTTTCACGACCTATCTCTTATCTTGGCGCTGCATTTGCCGAAGCTTTTAGTACCTTGTGCGCTAACTTACTTGTTTTAGGCAGCATTACCTTTTTGTTCACGTGGCAACAAATAGGCTCTTTGCTTTTTCAGTCCTGGGATTCCTTTTCGTGGTCATTTTCGGATTGATGGCGGGAATCGTGGCTACTCTATTCTGGATGATCATTGGTCTCTCCGCTTTTTGGCTTCACGATATAAATCCTTTCTTTCGGAAATGGAGAAGTGCCTTTTCATGCTAGGAGGATTAATGCTTCCTTTAGGGGTCTACCCTGCATGGATGCAAACCCTCGCCTATTTCACTCCTTTTCCCGCGATTTTGGGTCAGGGTGCCTTTTTCATGAAAAAGATGAAGTGGGGCATGGGGTCATTTTATTTTGGTGGAGTGGTCGATAATTGCTTTGACAGGTTTTTCAGTCAAAATGGTATTAGCGTCGTTCACAAAAATCCTTTTTTGTGAAAAAAATATCCTCATTATGATTTTATTTCCATTAAATAACAGTTAGATTTTTTTATGATTTTAACCTTGCGACAAAATGTTAGTTAAAATGACTTTTTAGCACATTGGGTGCTTGAAGGGGCTTGCTGAAAAGTCTGTTAGTTATAGAGTTTTAGCACTGTGGTTGTTTAAAGGGTCTAGTACAAAGCGGCGACGAAAAATCGCCGCTCTCCAAAGATCTTCGATCAGGCCTGTGGGTGCTTGAAGGAATTATTAAAACGTCTGTTAGCTGTAGAACGTTAGCTCCGTGGTTGCTTTAAAGGGTCTAGTACAAAGCGGCGATGAAAAATCGCCGCACTCCAAAGATCTTCGATCAGGTCTGTGGGTGCTTGAAGAGATTATTAAGACGTCTGTTAGTTGTAGAGCGTTGGCACTGGGGTTGTTTAAAAGGATCTAGTACAAAGATCTTCCATGATCTTGCCTGTCTTGCCCTTTTTACTTCTTGCTTCGCTTTCTCGTATCTGCTAACATCATTCCATGATTCTAAACGCTATTGCTCTTCAGTTTTTTTCCTTCTTTTGGCCAAAAGGCTAATAAAATACCACGCCCTATATCCCTATTCTTATTTTTACTTAAACAACGACACAACTAAATGAGCTTAACTTTTATGTCTTCTAATCAAAAAACAGAACAAGGCAGTGTCTTTGGCGCCACTTTATTGGTCGCTGGATGCTGCATCGGCGCAGGCATGTTAGGTCTGCCTGTCACCTCTGCTATCGCAGGATTTCAACCTTCTCTCATTCTATTTACCGTCAGCTGGCTCTTTATGCTCTGCACGGGCTTACTCGTTCTCGAAGTCAACCTCTGGTTTCCTGGAGAGGTCAATATCGTCACCATGGCGGAAAAAACTTTAGGCATTTATGGCAAGATCATCGCTTGGGTTGTCTTCCTTCTTCTGTTTTATTGCCTCATGGTTGCCTACGTTGCTGGAAGCGGCGAAGTGTTCACGGGCTTACTCGATGGGCTTACCGGAATTACCCTCCCCAATTGGGCGGGCAGCACCATTATGGTCGCTATTTTTGGAATCATGATCTATTTGGGCACCCAAGCCGTCGACCGCTTTAACAGACTTTTAATTCTAGGACTTGCGTTAACCTACATTGTTCTCATCGTCATGGGCGGATCCCACGTCAACTTTGACTACCTCAAACACAAAGATTGGAGCGCCGCCACTCTTGTGCTACCTGCTATGATTGTGTCGTTTGGCTTTCACAACTTGGTTCCTAGCTTGACAACCTATCTGAATCACAACGTCAGAAATCTACGCATTGCATTAATTGTGGGAAGTGCCATCCCTCTCATTATTTACATTGCGTGGGAAGCTTTAATCCTAGGTCTTGTTCCCGTGGAAGGTGCCAATGGATTCCGCGCAGCCCTTTCTGAAGGAGACATCACCACAAGCGTTCTACGCAATGCTGTAGGATCTCCTTTGATTGTCAATGTCGCTCATTACTTTGCTTTTTTTGCCATCGTGACCTCTTTTCTGGCTGTGGCCTTAAGCTTCGTGGATTTCTTGTCCGATGGATTACATGTCAAAAAAACGGCAATAGGAAAGGTGTTTCTTTGTGCATTAGCACTGATTCCTCCTTTTATCTTTGCGCTGGTTTATCCAAAGATCTTTCTTATGGCGTTGAATTACGCCGGGGGCTTCGGGGCTGTCATTCTATTTGGTTTACTGCCTGCTGCCATGTGTTGGTCAGGGCGTTATATCCAGAAGAATAACAAGCTCCAGATTGTGCCTGGAGGCAAAGTGACTTTAATTATTGTTTTCCTTTGCTCTCTTTTGGTTATTGGCTTACAACTTATTCAAGAATTGAAGGGATAACGCGATGAAAGAAAACAAACTGATTGGGGGAATCCTCTTGGTTTCCGGAACAACCATTGGAGCAGGAATGCTCGCTTTACCTGTGATTACAGGCTATGCGGGCTTCTTTCCTTCGCTTTTTTTGCTGCTTCTTTTCTGGGTTTACATGACTTATACCGCATTTCTTGTGCTGGAAGTGAATTTATGGGGAGGAGACCACACCAACCTGATTTCGATGGCTCACAAAACACTAGGCCGTTGGGGCGAAGCTGTTAGTTGGGTCACCTATTTATTTCTACTCTATGCGCTAACGACAGCTTATATTGCAGGTAGCGGCCCCATTATTGCAGAATTCATTGACGGCATTTTCGGTTACACCGTTCCTCCCTTTGTAGGATCGATTCCCTTACTTTTGATTTTTGGCTTTTGCGTTTATCGCGGCACCAAAACAGTAGACTTTGTGAATCGCATTTTAATGCTCGGTTTGGTTGCCGCTTACGTGATCATGCTGATTTTTATTACGCCTCACATCCACCCACAGCAACTTTTACATCGGGATTGGAAAAGCTTAGCCTTGGCAGTTTCAATTGTAGCCACTTCTTTTGGATTCCACATCATCATCCCCACGCTGACAACCTATTTACACAAAGACGTTTCTCAGCTAAAAAAAACAATTTTGATCGGGAGTGTGATTCCTCTTATCGTTTATATTCTGTGGGAGCTGTTGACTTTGGGCATTATTCCTTTAGAAGGCAATCACGGGATTGAACAGGGGTTGCAAGATGGGTCTAACGGAGCGCATTTGCTTTCTGCTTTCTTGGGAAATCCTTACTTAAGCTGGACAGCCCGTTTCTTCTCGTTTTTTGCGATTGTCACCTCCTTTTTAGGAGTTTCTTTGAGTCTCACAGACTTTTTGTCGGATGGACTTAAAATTAAGAAAAGCAAAAGAGGAAAAGACCTGCTTTATCTACTAACCTTTGGCCCCCCTATCGCTTTTACGATCATGGATCCTAGGGCATTCCTTTCCGCTTTGGAGTATGCTGGAGCTTTTGGTGTGGTCATTATTTTAGGGTTGATTCCGGCATTAATGGTTTGGAAAGGCCGCTATCACCACCACTACCCGTCGAGATTCAAAACTCCGGGTGGTAAAATCACCTTGGTCTGTGTGATGGTATTTTCACTGCTGGTGATTGGGCTTGAAATCGCAAATAAAGTTACTGGTTTTATGTAAATCTCTTATTTCTATAATTTCCCGGGAATAGGGCGTTTACAGCAAAACTAGAAAACTTGTACAATGAGGTGCATAACGAGAAGGTAGATATGAGTGCATATGCTCATGCCGATAAAGTTAAAGTAACGATCGACTGTACTCTTGGTGAAAGGGCTTGTATTAAAATGTTAGCGCAAAAGCTCATTTAACTCTCAGTGACTTAATTTTATCCTATCTTCGAGAAGATTCCCCCGAAAACCTAGCAAAGAAACTCTTGCCGCGCATGAGGAGGCTTTGAACGGCGGTGGAATGGAGTGTAAAAATCTAGATGATTTTTGGGAGCAGATGGGAGTGAATCCTCGTGCTTTCGATTGAACATGTTGCAAGATTCAAAAGAGATTTAAAAAAATATCAATGGCAAATGGAAATTTTAAGCGAATTGAATACCATTTTAAAATTGATTCTAGCGGAACAAAGCCTTTCTCGAAAATATCGCGACCACCCTCTTATTGGAGGATATGCTAGCATGAGAGAATGTCACTTAAGGCCCGATGTTTTATTGATCTATTGATCGATGAAAAAAATAAAAAATTAATTGTTGAAAGATTAGGTTCTCATTCGGAACTTTTCTAAAGATTTCTTCACTTGCTAGTCAGGAATAAAAATGGATCAACCTCAAAAAAAAAGACTTCTCACAGGCGACCGTCCAACCGGGCTCCTTCATCTAGGACACTATGTAGGTTCACTGAAAAATCGCATTCAACTGCAAGATAAGTTTGAATGCTACTTTATCATCGCGGACTTGCATGTGCTGACGACTAAACCTTCTAAAGAAGATATTCTCGCTTTGCGCCAGAATTGCCGGGACATGGTGTTGGATTATCTCGCTTGTGGCATTGACCCGGTGAAAACCGACATTTACTTGCAATCGGCGACTCCGGCTGTTTACGAAATGAACCTGATATTCGAAATGCTGATCTCTCTCAATCGCTTGACCAATCTGCCAAGCCTGAAAGAAATGGCGGCTAACGCTCACATGAATCCCGAAAGCGTGCCTTTTGGCTTGATCGGCTATCCAGTGCTTCAAACCGCTGACATTCTTATGCCAAGAGCCCACATCGTGCCTGTCGGTAAGGATAATGAAGCGCATATTGAGCTGTCTCGTGATATCGCCCGCAAATTCAACTCCACTTACGGAGAGGTTTTCCCTCTGCCCGAAGTGCTCCTAAGCGAAGTTCCCACCCTCATTGGTACGGATGGCAAAGGCAAAATGAGCAAATCCGCCGGCAATTCGATCTACCTATCCGATGACGCCAAAATAGTGGAAAAGAAAATCAAAGGCATGTACACAGACCCTAACAGAATCCGCGCGGATGATAAAGGAACTGTCGAAGGCAATCCGGTCTTTATCTTTCACGACGTTTTTAATCCCAATAAAGCCGAAGTCGAAGAGTTTAAGAATCGCTACCGTGAGGGCACCATAGGCGATGTCGAGATCAAAGGACGCTTAGCAGAATTGATCAATGAGCTGCTTGACCCCATCAGAGAACGTCGTCAACATTTTGCTGCCGATAAAGGATATGTCGAACAGATCATTTATGAAGGCACATTGAAAATGATCGAAACCTCGAATGAAACCGTGAAAGAGATGCGGAGTGCCATGGGACTTTTTGGCAACTGGAATAAAATCTCGCGTATTGCTCGTGAACGCCGCGAAAAGTTGCAAAGCATATGAAATTTAAACTGAAAACCGACTTTCGGCCTTGTGGCGATCAACCAGAAGCCATCGAAAAGCTTGTACATGGGCTGGAGACAAATCAAAAATCCCAGGTACTCTTAGGCATCACAGGTTCCGGCAAAACTTTTACCATGGCAAATGTGATTGAAAGGACGCAGCGTCCCACGCTCATTATCGCCCATAATAAAACACTTGCTGGCCAGCTTTACCAGGAATTTAAGTCTTTTTTCCCCGACAATGCGGTCGAGTATTTTGTTTCCTACTACGACTATTACCAGCCAGAAGCCTACATCGCCCGGACCGACACCTACATTGAAAAGGATATGGCGATCAACGAACGTATCGATAAGATGCGTCTCAGCGCTACGCGCTCTCTTTTGGAACGCAGCGATGTGATCATCATTGCATCCGTCTCCTGCATTTATGGATTGGGTTCTCCGGAATACTTCAGGGGTATGAACTTAACACTCAGAGTCAATGAGAACCATCGCCGAGATGAAATTCTATTGCATCTTGTCGAGATGCAATACAAGCGCAATGAATTCGATTTTTCTCGCTCTACCTTCCGTGTCCGTGGAGATATCATTGACATCTTCCCCGCTTATGAAGAAGACATGGCTGTGCGTATTGAAATGTTTGGCGATGACATCGAACGCATCAGCATTATTGACCCTTTCACCGGCAAGATACGCACGCAAATCGAAGAGATCACCATCTATCCAAGTTCGCACCACGTCACACCGCAAGAAGTGCGGTTGCACGCGATGGATACCATTAAAGCTGAGCTGAAAGACCGCTACGCTGATTATGAAAAAGAGAATAAGTTCATCGAAATGCAGCGTATTCATGAACGCACGATGTACGATCTCGAGATGATCAAAGAAGTGGGATTCTGCAAAGGGATTGAAAACTATTCGCGTCATTTTAGCATGCGCAATCCAGGAGATCCTCCTCCTTGTTTAATCGACTACTTCCCTCCCGATTTCTTGCTTATTGTGGACGAATCGCACCAAACAATTCCGCAAGTCAACGCCATGCATAATGGAGATAGAGCACGAAAACAATCGCTTGTCGATTTTGGTTTTCGTTTACCCTCAGCTTATGACAACCGTCCTCTCAAATTCGAAGAATTCTACAAACGTATCCGTCAAGTCGTCTATGTATCAGCAACGCCATCCCCTTGGGAAATCCAAGAAGCAGGCGGCGAAGTGGTCGAACAGATCATCAGACCGACAGGGCTGCTCGATCCAGAAATCGAAGTGCGCCCTGCTGAAGGACAAGTCGATGATGCGCTCGCGGAAATCAGAGCTCACACCAAGAAAGGCGGCCGCGTCCTTGTAACAACGCTGACCAAACGCTTATCGGAAGAGCTGACAAAATACCTGACTGATTTAGATATCAAAGCGAAGTACATGCACTCCGATATCGAAACGCTTGAGCGCTCACAGATCATCGCTGATCTGCGACGCGGCGGTTTTGATGTCCTTGTAGGGATTAACCTACTTCGCGAAGGATTGGATATCCCTGAAGTGTCACTTGTTGTGATTTTAGACGCAGACAAGGAAGGCTTCCTGAGAAGTGAAACGGCTCTTATCCAGACCTGCGGGCGAGCAGCAAGAAATTCTGAGGGCCGCGTGATTATGTATGCGGATAAAATGACAAAGTCCATTTTGCGCACAATCGAGGTCACCGATAAACGACGTGAAATCCAGATAGCCTACAACACAGAGCGCGGAATTGTTCCGACAACCATTAAACGCGAGATTTCTCATCTTTTTGAAGAGAAAAAAGAGGTATCCTACAGTCAGGATCAACTGGCAGATCGCATGGCAGCGGAAACCAAGCATGAGTATTTGACGACTAAAGAGATTGAAGCAAAAATCAAGTACTACGAAGCAGAAATGAAGAAAGCCTCTAAAGAGATGCGCTACGAGGAAGCAGCGCAGTTCAGAGATCGCATGAGACACCTCCAGCAGCTTGAGATGGATAGCTAAAGCAAGCCAGGCCGAAATAGCGGTGACAGCTTGTAGCCAAAGGTGTCAGCCTGTGACTACATGCTTTCACCGCTATCAAGGGCTGACACACAGACGAAAGGCTAAAGCCCCAAGCGGCTGAGAAAAACCCTTTAAAACTAATATAGTAAGGACTCCGCCGGGCGCTCTCCATTATAGCCTTCGCATTTGAAAATTAAAGCCCCTTTCACGACTTCACCACCGATCTCATACAAGGGCTTCACCCCCAAATACGTCACCTTCTTGAAGTAAAGAGAGAGTAACTTTTGGTATTCCTCAATCTGCTGTTTTTGCGGGTCATATAAATGCGGCGCGTTCTCAACGACCACAAAATACCCGGTTTTCCCAAGCTGCTCATCCGCCATATCAGGCCAATAGGAAAACTGATTATTCCGAATCCTGTGTAGATTCAAGAAATACGCACGCTTCTGCTGAGGCCCGTAAAAACTCAAAATACTGCTCACCTGATACTTGTCGCCAAACAAGAAGTCCTTGACCGGATCATACCCCTCCTTTTCCAAAACTTTAGATAATGGGCTCCAGCCTATTGTGTGTTTTAAAACATTAGGAATGGCAAACCCTCTTTTTTGCAACGTAGGAATGCCAACAAGACCTATAATCAACAAGAGAGAAAGTAACAACCCTGCCTGGAGCCAGCGCACCGACATGCTCAACCGCTCCAGCACTACCCACGCAAGAAAGACAATCCCTGTGGGATACGCAAAAACACCCCAATTGCCTTGCATCTTCTTGAACGCCGCCGCAAAAGCAATCATGCCAATAATACCAAAGCAAAGAAACGCACAAAATCGAAATTGGCGGGGGATCGTCTTAAAATTCCGCAAAAGATAGACTAACGCAATCAGTAGCAAAACAAAAATGATGGGCGACAACAAACCTACCTGAGCACCAATGAAATCCCAAAAATTCCCGCGAGCGGTGGCGAAATTCACATCTCCTCCACGAACGGTCGAAAACACATGACGGAAAGTCCCCCAGTTGTGAGAAGCATTCCAAATCACACTCGGCAATAATCCTAGTAAGGAGATTGCCACCCCTCCAAAAAGACGTTTACTTCGGAGAGGCGGCACAAAAATTATCGCCACAACAACCACTACCCAGAAGAAATAGATCGGCCATTTGAACAGGGCGCCGAGCCCAATAACTATTCCCAAAATAAGGTAGCGAGGGGGGTCGTCCGTTTTTAAAGCAGACGCTACGACCGTCGCGGCAAGCGTCCAAAATAAGACCATGCCAGCATCGGTTGTGGTAAAAAGGGAGGAGGCGAAACCGAGCGGGGTTAAGGCCATCATAACTGCCGCCCAAAAAGCGGTTCTCTGCTGAGTGCCACACCTTAAAGCTAAAAAATACAAAGCGAAGGGAAGCAGCGTTCCGATCCCGATGGCTACAGAGCGCACGCCAAGCTCGGTATTGCCGAAAAGTTGTGTACCCACCGAAATAAGCCAAGCGATCCCAGGTGGCTTGCTGTAGTATCCCCAGTCCAATGCTTGGCTCCACGTCCAATATTGTGCCTCGTCCGGACCCAGCTCAATGCCCGCATGCATGACGACAAACACCATAAAACAGGCTTTGATGAATAACAACAGGGAAAGTAGAAAAAAGTATTTTCGGCTCATCAGTATATCTCAAACAGGAAAATGGTGTGTTTACGACCTTTTCAAATTTCGAAAAGATCAAGAATTGCCAATTATGACAAAAAACAGGCAAAAAAAATAGGCAAAAAAACCGCATTTCTAAAACAGATTAAATTTTTTTAATTTTTTTCATCTAATTTTTTTTCTTCTTTTTGTAATTTTGTGTTTCGAAAAATCGAACTCATATGTTATTATGGAGGCATATTTTAGATAGATAAAGCTCCTGATGACTTTCATTTTTGTTATAAAAAAAACGACTCTGAAAAAATTCGATAGAAGAGAAATGTTGCACAATATATCTAAAAGAGATATTCAATAAAATGTCATGTAATTTAAAACCCGAGGAGGATTACCCCATGGCTCTGAACGAAACGCATAAACATCTAAGAAACTTGCTTGCTGATATCACATCAGACCTAGAAAAAGCAGAAAAAGGCAACAAAGCCGCATCTCAAAGAGTTCGTACAGGAACTGTAAAACTTGAAAAGACCGCAAAATTATACCGTAAAGAATCGATCAAGTCAGAAAAAACAACTAAAGGCGCGAAGAAGACTGCTAAGAAGTCTGCTAAGCCTGCGGCTAAAAAAGCTGCAAAGCCAGCTGCTAAACATGCTGTTAAGCACACCGCTGCTAAAAAAGCACCTGCTAAGCATGCTGCAAAACCATCAGTTAAACATGCCGCTAAACCAGCTGCTAAACATGCTGCAAAGCCAGCTGCTAAAAAACCGGCTGCTAAAGCTAAGACACACAGTGCTAAATCACATGCGTTGTCATTCAAAAAGTCATCAGCTAAATTACCTACAAAAAGAACTGGCGCAAGATAATTCCCTGTGCTGTTTAGGTTAATAATACTAGGGAGGCCCTTGGCCTCCCTTTCTTTTTTTGTCTCGCATGTCAAATTTTCCATTATTCTCACACCCCCCTCAATTCTTCACGAGTTTAAACCGGCC
>Ga0105045_10001460_pt1 | contig 19311 bp, 19 predicted proteins | sample MAT02_FD_78089 | JGI IMG/M metagenome (GOLD analysis project Ga0105045, IMG submission 78089) | Freshwater microbial communities from Lake Fryxell liftoff mats and glacier meltwater in Antarctica - MAT-02 (megahit assembly) | ecosystem: Environmental > Aquatic > Freshwater > Ice > Liftoff... | reverse complement strand
TCGGACCAGGGGTTCTATTTAGGAGAGCACGGCTGGTTTGACAAGCGTTGGATTTTTGAAGAGTCGCTTCGAACGCCGATGCTGATTCGTTGGCCGGGAAATACAAAGCCTGGTAGTGTTAATAAGGACCTCGTTTCCTTGCTGGATGTGGCCGAGACATTTCTCGACGTAGCTGGCCAGCCCATCCCCAAGGAGATGCAGGGGCAGAGTCTCGTGCCGCTGCTCAAGGGAGAGCGACCGAGTACTTGGCGGGATAGTTTTTACTACCATTACTATGAGTTTCCTGTGCCTCACCGAGTGAGGCCACATTATGGCGTGGTTACGGAGCGGTTTAAATTGGTGCACTACTACCATTCTGACATTGATGAATGGGAGTTGTTGGATCGCGAAAAGGACCCGTTGGAGGTTAAGAACTTTTACAACGATCCGCTATATGCTCAGACGAGGACGCAGTTGCATACGGAATTGGATCGCTTGCGAAAAGAGGTTAAGGAGCCTGAGACGACGCCACCGGAAGCGTATGGCAACGTTGCAGCTGAGAAGGGTTCCAAAAAAGCGGCTGTTCCAAAATGATGGGAGCAGGGACGCGGACTCTCGATTGTGTTTTTGTAGCGGCTGGGCGCGAGCCCTCCGGTTTAGGCGAGCGGCAGGCTGAAATCTACCTGCCTGTGATTCGGATGGGAGGGCGAGGCTCCTGCCGAGCTTGGCTTTGGATCGGCAGGAGCCACTCCCTCCCGGTAAAAACCATTCTGCCGCTCGCCTTAGTGGCTTTTCGTCGAGCGCCAGCATTAAAAGTACTGTAGAAAGAGACCATTATCCCGTTCGTTGATTCGTTCGGGATAATGGTCTCAAACTACATCTGGCATCTCACAGCCTTCCGCTCGCCCAATTGCACTCACCGGACGGCTTGCGCCGTACCGTTAACAAAGTAAGTGCCATTTATGGTGGCAATCAGCTTGAAGTACCCGAATACGATTAACTGCGAAATTAGCGAGCTGATCTGTCTCGATTCGTTTGGATTCTGCTATATTGGTACATCCCATCGCTCATGCGTCGGGTTGTGACACACGGTGTTTCGAAACAATTCATTTGGCCTCAAGGTAAAAGGAGACGACCATGGGAAAAGGCAATAACAGTCAAAAGAATGACAAAAAGGGAATGAAACCAAAGCAAGACAAGAAAAAGGGAACTCCGAAGCCGGAAGCCAAGAAGTAGCTCTGGTCTTGAAGTTGGTTTTGAACTGTTTTGACCCCGAACTAGGATCAAGGATGGCCAAACATCCCTCGATTAAAGTTCGGGGTTAATCATTTGTTGGAGTTGTGTCCAGATCATAGATTGGCATTCTTAGGTAGCATAAGTCGCGTAGGCTTTCGGCTATTTCATCTGATTAAACTAACGATTAGGACAAATGCCACCGAAACTCTTGGCGAGTTCCGCTACCCCAAAATTGAAGTTGGACGAAGTACTAACTTCGCACAGCGGTTCGCAGTTTGGCTGAACTGGCTCTTGAATTGGCTTTGATTTCTTGTTGAGAAGGCCGAACGACATCCTTGGTTATGTCGCTATAAAGTCCGTTTTGAAATCCTTGTTTGAATGCATCTTTGACGCGTCGATCTTCGCCGGAGTGAAAGGTGAGAATCGAAATTCGGCCTCCCTTTTTCATGTAATATGGGAGCTGTTTTAGAAACAAATCGAGTGAGCGAAATTCCTCGTTGACCGCTATCCGAATCGCTTGAAAAACGCGTCGAATGGACAAATCGGATTGGCTCAAGGAATGCCCCTGCATTGCGGTTCGAACGACGTGAACAAGAGCTAGTGTTGTTTCGAGAGGAACTTTGGCGTGGGCGACGAGAATTGCTTTGGCGATCAGGATGGCATTGGGCTCGTCTGAATTGTCCGTCAGCATTCTTTGCAATTGAGATTGGTCTAGAGTCGAGAGCAAAGCCGTTGCCGAAAGTCCTCGTAGAGGGTTCATGCGCATATCGAGAGGTCCATCGACTTTGAAGCTAAAGCCACGAAGGGGATCGTCATATTGCATCGAGGAAACGCCAAGGTCCGCCATCAATGCGTCGACCCCGTCTGGCGACTCGACTGCCAAAAATTGAGAGACGCCGGAGAAGTTCATTCGGCGCAGGACGATCGAATCGTCGGGAGCGCCAAGCGCTCTTAGCCTTGCTTCGGTCTTTGGGAGTTCGATCGGATCTGAATCGACACCGAGGAGCCGACCACCTGGTTGAACGGCAGCAAGCAATTCGCAGGCGTGCCCTCCGTAGCCGAGAGTGCAGTCGACCACTACGTTTCCCGGAATCAAATGCAGAGCAGCAAGAACTTCGCGGACCATGATTGGGCGATGCATGCCTGCGGGCGTTTTGCCACTGTTCATGATTTTTACGATGTCGTCGGGATAGGCTTCCGGCTGATGTTCCTTGTATTTGTCGACGAAGTGTCTGGGGTTGCGGCCAGAATAACGATGGCGTCTGGGTGGTTTGTCTGGAACCTCGCGCATGCTTTTGAGCGATCCTTTTGAAGATTGGGGTGGCCGGCCGGTGGCTGGTCTGACGCACGCGGACTTAGGGGGATTTGTAGGGAAAGTCGTCAAGACTTTCGCTGAATTGCGAGGCCGGCCGAAACTCTTGACGAGTTCCGCTACGATACGCTCGTTTGAGAGTCCCTCGCTTTCGCGTCGGGTTGTGAGCATTACGGGCTGGAGCGGCAATTTTGTTGTTCATAATCATGGTAGAGTGTAGTTGTTCCGAGGGTTAGCGGGACCGGACAATTGAGAGAAGGCAGTTGAAAAAGACAGATGATCACAGATTACTGGCCTTGGAGTCGATGGGCGATTGGTAGAATTGCATCTCCGCTTCAGTCATGGGGGCGGGAGCACTACATCCCGCTCAAGACGCAGGAATTAATTGCGCACCTTGTCGCTGTGCGGCGTGATAAGGGGAGTGGCTCCGAGGCTTTGGAGAGGCTATTCCGGCAATTTGTCTCGCTGATTCATCAGCAATACCGTAGACATCATGAGCAATTGGTTTTGTTGTATCACGATTTCGATCCTGATGTTGACGTGATGCCAGCGCCGGTGGCTCTGCCGACATTCGGCTCCGGACAAGAGCGAGATCTCGCTTGCCGCAGGCTCTTTTCGGAGGTTTCTAATTCGTTGGAGTACGCCAACTATCGCCGTCTCAAACCTCTCGAGATTCAACAGGCTTTGAATGTCGCAAGCTATTGGGGAGTACGGCTCAAAATCCGGTTTTCTTCTTTTCGGCGACTGGAAGTCTATGGTCGCGGGGATATCATCGCAAAGCGATCCAAGCGAGATTGGTATCGACTCTTTCGAGTGCACGAAGTTGATGTGCCTATTTATCAACGGCTTGTCGTCGTCTTTCGGACCAAGGAGCTTCAAAACCTACCGGAGTCGCTGGATCCCGATTGCGTTCACGTTCGAATGTTCAAAAACATACCTAAGCTCGACGTCGACATGATGTTGCCGGGCTCACAGATCAAAATGACCTGGATGGATACAGGCAAGATTGGAGTGCCGACGCTTTGGGGGCTCATGATGTTGGCATCCAAGATTGCCAAGAGCATTGGGTTACTTGCATTTCTCGGGGCGGTCAAATTCTTCGGCTCGTTTGTTTTTGTCATTGCGATCGTCATCGCATCGCTTTTTTACGGAGTTAAGTCGGTGTTTTCTTACACCACAACCAAGCGACGTTATCAGTTGAATGTTGCGAGGAATCTGTACTATCAAAACCTGGACAACAATTTGGGAGCATTGTTACGCATTGTTGAGGAGTCAGAGCAACAAGAATCCTGCGAAGCCATACTGGCTTACTTTGTGCTGAACAACTCAACAACGGAACACATGTCTTCGGAGCAGATCGATTACGAGGCGGAGAGAATTTTGCATGCCATAACGGGTATCGAAATCGACTTTGACGTTGCGGATGCAATGCGCGATTTAGCGGGAATGGGTATTGTGCGCATGACCAGCGACGGTTGGATAGCAACTGATCTTGAGGAGGCGATTGAGCGAACGGAAATAAGGCGAGGTTATCATGAGTAGCTTGATTGGTTACTAACGAAACATTTTTTGAAGGTTTGATTAAGTCGAGAAAAAATCTTTCCAAAAATGTCCTGTTCGAGCAGTGTTTTGCGTTATTAAGGTGTGGGGACTTCGTTTTTTCGCTTTTGAGAAACCTAGCGTCTCGCTTTGAGGAAAAAATGCAAATCTGGAAAAGCAAAAGTTTAGAGTCGTCCGACTCCATGACCTCCCTGACGTCTGGATGGGTATCGATTCCATTTTCGTCAAGCGGCGACTCTTACGCTGAAATTCTCAATGTCGAGGTTGAGGCAGGTGGTAGGGGTTTGCAGGTACTGAGGATTGGTACGGAGAGTCCGCTTCGGTGTTTGCGGCCACTTGGTAGTTTCACCATGCAAGGCATGGTTGAATCTGGAGACCGGATTGTTGCAATCGACGGCGTAGCAATTTCCAATGTTTTGGATTTAGAAAAGCTCGTGGCAGCGGGCCGCAGCTGTGAGATTACGATCTTTGATCATCGAACCCGGTTGACCGTCTCCTGGCAGATTCACGTCCGAGGAATGCTTGAGGCCGCTTAGGTTTTGGGTCATTTTGTTTAACCCCAAATCCTAGACGCCAGATGCAGCCTCAATTGCTGAATGGGGTTTGGGGTTAAACATCTGTTGGGAGCCGGACAATTCACAACCCAAACTGAGCGAGGGACATGCCGTAAATCCCTCGCTCACGCTTCGGGTTATGAAGGGCAGTTTTTCAACAAAACCTTTCGGTTTTGCTTCTTTGGGGCACGGTTCGGAGAACCGAGCTATATTGAACCGAGCTACACTACATGTCTTCGGTGTCTGAGGAGACCGGCTCCATGACTTTGGTGTTGCGTTCGACGGCGATGACCACGGTTTGTTCGTCAACACCATCTCGACTTTTCGCAGTTGCCGGCAAGACTTGTCGTCGATCGGGAAGCGGCAGTCGAATCGAAAAACTTCCGTCGGATCGAACTTTAACTGGTTCTGTGCCAACAGAAACGTGTGCCTCTGGATGAGTTGATCCGAAGACGACCAGTTCTGCGTTCACATCGAAGTGGAATTGCTTGTGGCGTTTGAGAGAACCTTCGGCTCCGCTTCCGAACTGAGAAAGAACGTCGGCGTCCATGGTTCGTTTGAGTCTTTCCTCGAAGACTTCGGTTAGATCGCCCGTTTGGGTGTCATCGCCGTAGCCGCCGCTCATGGAGTAAATATGTTCGGCGTCGGTAGCGATGTCTGCCCAATGGTCATCGGTCGCTTCTTTGCCGCCAGGTGCCGGGGTCGTAACGATATTGCTTCGGGCAAGTTCGTAGAAGCGGCTATTCGCGCAAAGGTATCCCATCAGCACCTTGAAGCGGCTGGGTGGTGCGTCGACTTCGACGTACCAATTTCGGACTCCACCGTGAATTTCAATGTCTCGGTGAATGACTTCGGAGTTGTTGGTTGTGCCTGAATCTTCGAGTTTAAGAAGCCTAAGGATGGGTTTGACGGTATGCCAGTTTTCAGCCAACGCAGCTTTGGCACGATCGACGGAGTGCCGCATGATGTCCCAATGGGCATGAATCCAGTATGGATCTCGAACCATCAAAATAAGACGATCTTTGCCTTTCACGATTTGCGGGATCGGATTTAGCGGAGTTAGCGAGGTCTTGGGGGCGGGTTGTGCCAAGTCCTTCCGAAGTTCTTTTTCCGCCTGGGCGCTGCGGATTTTCGCCACGATCGCTGGGTTGGTGTTGGAGGGAGGTGGTACTGGGTCATGCTTAATGGCGACCGATTTTACTGCCTTTTCTTCTGATTTTTCGGTCGGAATTGTTTTGGTCAGGGACGCTTTCTTTTCTTCAGTAACTTTAGCAGCGATGGAGGACGGTTTTTTGGCCTGTGCCTTGGCGACCGGGGGCTTGGCAACAACAATTGGTTTAGCGGATGGTTTGCTGGCAACAATTTTCGTTGCAACTTTGGAAGCGGCGAGCGGTTTTGCGGGCTTTTCAGCGATTTTTTGATTTACCGGCTTAGCTGGCGTCGATTTCGTTGCGACTGAGTTGTTGGATATTGGCTTGGTCGGCTTTGTATTGACTTTAACTTTCGTGCCAGCAGTTTTGAAGGGAGTTTTAGTTCGTGTTTTCGATTGCTTTGCGGGTGCTGCGACCGCTGTTTTTTTTACGGGAAGGCTTGGCTTGGAGGCCTTTTTGCTGGCAGTCGCAGCAACAGGCTTTGAATTGGCGACCACTTTTTTGGGTTTCGAATTCTGCTTGCTGTTGATTTGCTTCCCTACCTTCGCTGGCGGTTTACCACCTTTCTCCACGTTTGCTTTTGTCGTTTTAACGGGCATTTTAGCAGCAGTTTTATTCTTTTTTGAGGCGTTCACAGGAAGCTCCTAGGTGGCCGTAGAGGGGTTTCTTACCTTCCGCGGCGAAGCACCGAGTCGTTGAGCGGCTCAAGTACTTTTCAGGGTGGGACAAAAGGGACAAAAAATTAGGGCAAGCCCGCGAATTCGGAAATCTAGTATGCTTGGAGAGTATCGGCATTTCCAGTAAGAAGACAGCGGAATGCTCTCCAATCAGCGTGTTTTTTGGTTCGTTTCTCAACGGAAATTCCCTGGGGAAACCAAAATGGAGCTAAAATGAGCGATTTTAAAGGGGACGAAACAAGCTCCCCTTCGGGTTCTAGCAGCCAGTCTGCCGGAAGTGAAGCGGATCTCATCGAATCCCAGGCGAATACCAACGCGGCTTCGCGGGCGATAGCAGTAATCGTATTGATGATGTTGCCAGGATTAGCTGGCAGCTATTTCGATTCGTGGCTCGAAACAAAGTTTTTTGTGCTGATCGGGTTCGGAATGGGGATCGGTATTGCGATTTTTGGTTTGCTTTATGTTGCCAAAATCGCTGATGTTGCTGCCAAACGAAGTCGAGAGCTCAGAAAGAAAGAACGGTCCAAAACGGAAATAATCGACCAAAAACATCGTCCGGTTTAATCACAGCCCATGTAGCATGAGCCTACTACTTGCGGCGAATCAATTGCGGCCAACTGGAAACTTACGACTCTCGATTTGCCAAGACTCCCATTTTTAAAGTAACGCACAGAATGACAAACAACCAACCGAACGCCCGGGCGCATATGCGCCCGTTGTTGCGGGAGGCTACAGCGTACTTCGCGTTAGGGTGCCTTTGCTTATGTGTAAGTTGGTTTTTCACCTCGGACGGCGTTGTGCCGGACTACGCAATTCTTGCCCTATCGGCATGTCTTGCCACCGGTTTCGGGCCCTTGGCATGGCGATTCGTTGGAAATGCCAAAGTTCAGGATGAGTTGTCGATCTTGCTGACGGTGGGATTTCGCTTTTCGGTGCTCTTGGGCGCCCTGGCAATTTCAGCTGCGACAAAATGGCAACACAACAATTCTTTTGGCAGTTGTTTGATGGGCTATTATTTTCCTTTCTTGTTACTACAATCCGCGTTATTAATCCGTAACCAATCGATTCAACATCCTCCCCAGAGTTAGCCTGAGCAATGGCTTCAGATATTCTCCATATAAAAGATGGTTACTTTTTCGAAGTTCCAAAGGTTCTTTGGAGGAGCAATCTTGAAAAATCTTCGGCGTTTCCATCTTGGTTTGTTCGGCTAGATTCGGACTATCAGTCTCATGAAGCGGACTCGATTATCGCCAATTTGACGGAAATCGGAGTCGATTCCATTACGTTAACTGGTCTTAAGAGTGCTTGGCAGGATTGGCAGCAGCAGGGTCCGAAGACGACGGGATGGCCTCTCGACGCTTATTTGGAACAGCAAGCAGCGACGGCAGTTGCCACAGCCAACGATTGGGCTACCGCAAATGCTCCCAAGGCAACGGACAAGTACCAAGCTTATCTCGGATCAAATGCTCGGCCAGCCGTTGACTGGTTTGTTCAAGTTCAAAAGTCGCCTGAGAAATTGGCGAAGTGGAATGAGCTCAAAACAAATATCAATAGCGACACCTTTTTGCAGTCCTATCTAAAGGAATCGCCAACTGCGGACTGGTCCAAGGAAAAACTTGCTCAATATAATAGTACACTTGATGGAAAGATACTGATTCCTCAGCCTTTCGGTATGCCAAAAAATGCGTACGAGGCGGAGTCTGGCTTTTGCATTTCTCGCTACATGATCATTGAGTTGGTTGTGGCGGTTCTTGCTTTGGCAATGTTTAGTTGGTTAGCCAAACGGGTAGCTACAGGTCAACCGCCAAGGGGCAAGCGTTGGAATTTGCTTGAATCAATGGTGAAGTGGGTTCGAAGCGACGTGGCTGTACCAGCCATGGGAGAGCATGACGCAGATAAATTCATGCCGCTGCTGTGGACCTTTTTCTTTTTTATCCTAGGCTGCAACTTAATGGGGATGGTTCCTTGGGTCGGTTCTCCTACTGCTGCGTTTGGCACAACTGCGGCTCTTGCTGCGATTGTGTTTGTTGTTGGGTTAGTGATGGGGCTGAAAACATTCGGGCTGGTTGGCTATTTGAAAAACATATGTCCAGAACTGGGATTGCCTTGGTACTTGTCCTTTTGGATTGTACCCATGCTTTGGGTTATTGAGTTTGCTTCACTTCTGATAAAGCACTTGGTGTTATCGGTTCGCTTGTTGATGAATATGGGTGCCGGCCACTTGGTTTTACTCGGTATTCTCGGGATTGGCATCAGCGTGCCTGCGGCTATGATGAGCACGCCTGCTTGGGGCGCGGTTGCGACGATTTCGGTTCTTGGGACGACCGCACTGAGTGTGTTAGAATTGTTGGTTGCCTTTTTACAGGCTTATTTGTTTACATTCCTGGCTGCGATGTTCATCGGTAGTTCGATGCATCACCACTAGGTTGATTTTTGGTGCGAGGCCAGGGTGTGTTTCGCAATGTTTTTTGCTTCCATGCTTAATTGTAGCGTTTAAGAAATAGCTAGGAGATTTTGAAAGTGATGAAATCAGTTCGAAGCGGTTTGTATGCGATGGGTGCCCTTGCATTGATGGCTATGCCTGCTGGTGCTGCCGACGGTGCAATGCCTGGCGCAATTGGCGGTGGTCTGGCTGTTGTTGGCGCAGCAATCGGTATCGGTATGCTTGGAAAGGGAGCTGTTGAATCCATCGCTCGTCAGCCAGAGCAAGCTGGAACGATTCGTATTACGATGATTATCGCGGCAGCACTTATCGAAGGCGTTGCTTTCTATGCGGTATTCGTCGGTTCCCAGCAGTTTAAGTAGTCAAATCAACTGGATGCAACGGCTATGCTCAATGGACTAACTTTATTTAGATGGGTGTCGAGCCTTGCGTTGTGCGCTGCATTTGCATGCGGCTCCATTGCAAGTAGCGACGATCACGGGCCCGATCCAACTTCAGCGTATGCTGGGGCGAATTTAGACTCTTTGATCGACCTTAAGTCCGACAAAACAATTTGGTCGGTTGTGGTTTTCGGATTGTTGTTCGGCGGTCTCTACGTGTTGGCTTGGAAGCCGATTTCGGAAGCGTTGGCCAAGCGAGAGCACACGATTGCTTCTCAAATTTCAGACGCGAAGCTGGCTGCGGACCAGGCGATGGCGAAATTGAAAGAGTACGACGCGAAGCTTCAGACTGCTCATGCTCAATCGGCAGACCTGATCACTCAGGCTCGAAAAGACGCGGAGTCTGCAGGTCAGCGAATCATCGCCGAGTCGCAAGCAGAGGCGAGCAGGCAACGCGATCGTGCGTTAGCCGATATCGAGTCTGCGAAGCAAGGTGCCCTGTCGGATATCGCTGGCAAGAGCACGGACATAGCTTTCTCGCTCGCTCGACGCGTTGTCGGTCGCGAACTGAACGCTGAGGATCATAAGCAGTTGATTGCAGATTCGCTCACGAAAATGCCAAGTCAAAACTAGCCTACCAATCGAAGAAGTACGATGTCGGAAACACAAAAGAACGATTCAGTCTTCGACGATGAATCGATGCATGTCGGCCCCTTGTACGCAAAAGCGTTGTTGGCGGCTGTCGGGGCATCGAACGTTGACGCTGTGATGGAACAGTTTCATTCCTTGATCCACGATGTTTTTGATAAGCAGCCGGTTTTGGAAATGGCATTGTCCAATCCCAAAATACCGTCGGACGAAAAGGTTCGGGTGCTTGATAAAGCCTTTGCGGGAAAGATGGATGCAACTCTGCTGAAGTTCCTGAAGGTCGTTTCTCGACGTGGGAGACTGAATACACTCCGTGGTATTTATCACTCTGCATCTGCTCTTCGCGATGAAGCGGTTGGTCGAGTACGAGTGCTTGTTACGACCGCACAACCGCTTGATGCCGTTGCACTCAATTCATTGAAGGAAAAACTAGAAAAACTGTTCAAGAAAGATGTTGCGATTACCTCGAAAGTGGATGCAACGGTTCTTGGCGGATTGATTGTGCGAGTAGGCGACATGGTTTTCGACGGCAGCGTCGATGGCCAGTTGAAACTGCTCAAGAAGGCAACGTTGGCCAAGGCCGAAATAGCTATTCGAGAGAAGCTAAACAGCTTAGCTTCCTAAGTAAACTTGAACGAATAACCAAAGTCGCGATTACGCGAATCACCACACCTTTTGATCCATTGTAAGTCGTTGATCAACAAACCATGAAATTCAATTCGGACGAAATCGCATCGGTCATCCAGGCCGAAATTCAGCAGTACGGCAGCACGATCGACGTGCGAGAGGTAGGCACTGTCCTCGAAGTTGGGGACGGCATCGCTCGCGTGTATGGCCTCTCCAACGTCATGTCCGGGGAGATGGTCGAGTTCCCAAGCGGTGTGACTGGATTGGCATTCAATCTTGAAGAGAAAAGCGTCGGGGTCATCATCCTCGGTGATTACTTGAGCATTAAAGAAGGGGACGAAGTTCGCGCTCTTGGCAAATTGCTTTCAGTTCCTGCTGGCGACGCGGTCATTGGACGCGTTCTCGATCCGCTTGGGAATCCACTCGATGGAAAAGGTCCCGTCAATGCGACCCTGACTCGCCCCGTTGAATTGATTGCAACAGGTGTGGCCGAACGACAACCTGTTCACGAGCCGATGCAAACTGGTATTAAAGCCATTGATGCGATGACACCGATCGGACGCGGTCAACGCGAATTGATCATTGGGGATAGAAAGACCGGCAAGACCGCCGTCGCGATCGACGCGATCGTGAACCAGAAAGGTAAAGGCGTAAAATGCTTCTATGTTGCTATCGGTCAAAAGGACTCCTCAGTAGCGTTGGTAATCGATGCTCTCGAAAAGAACGGCGCGATGGAGTATACGACTGTGATCGTCGCCGGCGCGAGCGCTCCAGCCCCGCTCCAGTACGTCGCTCCTTACGCGGGAACGGCGATGGCCGAACACTTTATGTACAATGGCGGTCACGCCTTGATCGTTTACGATGACTTGAGCAAGCAAGCGGTTGCTTATCGTCAGTTGAGCCTTTTGATGCGTCGTCCTCCAGGTCGCGAAGCGTTCCCCGGAGACGTTTTCTACTGCCACAGTCGATTGCTCGAACGCTCGGCCAAACTATCCAAAGAATTAGGCGGCGGTTCGATTACGAGCTTGCCAATTATCGAAACCCTCGAAGGCGAAGTTTCCGCTTACATTCCAACGAACGTGATCTCGATCACCGACGGACAGATTTACCTGCAACCTGACTTGTTTTTCGCCGGTATTCGTCCTGCGATGAACGTCGGTATTTCGGTTTCTCGCGTGGGTGGTAATGCACAGATCAAAGCGATGAAAAAAGTCGCTGGTGGTCTTCGACTTGACTTGGCATCCTTCCGCGAGTTGGAAGCTTTTGCTCAGTTGGGAACCGAGTTGGATCCTGCAACACAATCGAAATTGGACCGCGGTTATCGAATGGTCGAGCTGCTGAAACAAGCTCAATACCAACCGATGGACGTAGCCGAGCAAATCATCAGTATCTACGCCGGTACACGAGGACACCTCGATGAAATCGCCGTGGATCGTGTTCGCGACTTTGAAATTGGTCTATTGAGCTACGTTCGCGATCGCAAGCCTGACTTGTTGGTCAAGATCCGTGAAGTTGCAGACCTAACTCCGGATATCGAAGAAGCGATCAAATCTGCCATTTCGACTTTCAAGGCTTCGTTCCGCTAAGCGTTAGGTGAAGGGGTTCGTAAGCTAATGGCCAATATTCGTCAGCTCGACAAACGACGCAAGTCGGTTAAAAACGTTCGCAAGATTACGCGGACCATGGAATTGATCGCGACAGCAAGGTTCAAGAAGGCGATGGACCGTGCCGCCGCTGCAACGGACTATACCAAACGCATCACGTCGATCGTTCAGGATATCGCAAATAGCGGTATCGACGTTTCACATGCTTTGCTGACAGCCCATGATTCGGTTGATGCAATGGACATGTTGGTCTTGACGGCCAATCGTGGCCTTTGCGGAGGCTATAACGGATCGGTCGTCCGAGCCGCAATGGTTCGTCGTAACGAAATCAAAAAAGAGATCGAAGCCGGTGAAACGCGAGTCAGTGGCAAACGCGGTATCACTGCATTGCGGTTTGCCGGTGTACCAATCGAAAAGACTTACACTGAGTTCGACGATCAGCCTTCGTTCGCTGCGGTTGCCAAAATTGCAGACGAGTTGATTGAGCGATACACATCGGGCAAGATCGATCGAGTTGACATCGCTTATACTAAGTTCATTACGATCTCGAAGCAGACTGTAGTCGTTGAGACGTTGTTGCCCTTTGCGAACCTTGCACCTGCTGCGAATGCGGGCGGTGCAGCGGAACCGGCCAAGTCGACTGGCACTCGAGATATTTATGAGTTCCTGCCTTCGGCGAGTGGCATTTTGGAAGAAGTTGTACCAGCGAGTTTTCGAGCTCGACTGTTCAAGTGCTTCCTTGACGCAGCGGTGAGTGAGCAGATCTCTCGGATGATCGCGATGAAGAGTGCGACCGAAAATGCCGGCGACATCATTAAGTCGCTTTCGAGAACGTACAACCGCGCTCGACAAAGCAAGATCACACAAGAAATCATGGAAATCATCGGCGGCGTGGAAGCCCTCGGATAGTTACCATTAAAACTAGTTAGCCTTAAACCAATTCACAAATCACAAATCTGGCCCTCCAGCGTCCAAAGCATCACAACCTCGGACGATTAATCATTAAGAAGAGAGCAATTATATGAGCGTCGGTACTGCAAAAAACGTCGGTCGAATTAGTCAAGTTATTGGCTCGACGTTTGACGCGGAGTTTTCGGAAGGCAATTTGCCCGCGATTTATAACGCGGTCAAAATCGAAAGCGAGAAGAAGGGCGTTAAGATCAATCTGACAGCCGAAGTGCAGCAGCACTTGGGCGGCGGTCGCGTTCGATGCATCGCCCTGGGTAGCACCGATGGACTCATGCGTGGTCTCGATTGCGTCGATTTGGGCAAGCCCGTAACTGTACCCGTTGGCATCGGTACTTTGGGAAGGGTATTCAACGTTTTGGGAGAGCCAATTGATCAACGTGGGCCAGTAAATGCTGATGACCACTGGGCCATTCACCGCCAAGCTCCGAAGGTATCGGAGTTGTCGACCAACACAGAAGTGTTCGAAACAGGTATCAAGGTTATCGATTTGCTGACACCGTTCGTTCGAGGCGGTAAGGCAGGTTTGTTCGGCGGTGCGGGACTTGGTAAGACGGTTATTCTCCAAGAGTTGATCGCTCGTGTTGCTAGCACGCACGGTGGTTACTCGGTGTTTGCTGGGGTAGGTGAACGAACGCGCGAAGGAACCGACTTGTGGTTGGAAATGCAAGAAACCGAAATCGGCCAAACGGGCCGTAAAGTTATCGAACAGACATGCATGGTGTTCGGACAGATGAACGAGCCACCAGGGGCCCGTCTCCGAGTTGCTCTCTCTGCGTTGACCATGGCCGAATACTTCCGAGATTCGACGGGTAAGGACACGCTATTGTTCGTGGACAACATCTTTCGTTTCTCGCAAGCGGGTTCCGAAGTTTCCGCGTTGCTCGGACGTATGCCATCTGCTGTGGGTTATCAACCAACCCTCGCGACGGAAATGGGTGCGTTGCAAGAGCGAATCACGTCAACCAAAAAGGGAGCTATTACATCTGTTCAAGCGGTTTACGTCCCTGCGGACGATCCGACCGACCCGGCACCAGCAACTGCGTTCGGACAACTCGACGCGTTCATTTATCTGGAACGATCGATTTCTGAAAAAGGTATTTACCCAGCCATCGATCCGTTGGCCTCCAATTCTCGAATTCTTGACCCAGCCATTGTGGGTGATCGGCACTATGCGATTGCTCGACGGGTTCAAAAAACTCTACAGCGCTACCGCGAGCTACAGGACATCATTGCGATTCTTGGTGTGGATGAATTGAGCGAAGTGGACAAGACCGTTGTGAAGCGAGCACGTCGTATCGAACGATTCCTTTCGCAACCGTTCTTAGTCGCGGAAGTGTTCACTGGCAAGAAGGGTGAGATCACGACTTTGGCCGAAACGATTCGCAGCTTCGAAGAGATTTGCGATGGCAAGTGGGATCATCTACCTGAGTCTGCGTTCATGTACGTTGGCGGTATCGAACAAGTGGAAGCTCAAGCAAAGCGAATGGTCGAACAAGGTAAAAAGTAAGCATGAGCACCGACAACAAAGTACACTGCATCGTCGTAACTCCGGAAAAAACCGAACTGGATACGACTTGCGATATGCTCATCATTCCGATGTACGACGGAGAGCTTGGGATTCAATTCGGCCGTGCCCCGATGGTAGGTCGGTTGGGATACGGTCTCATGAGGATCAAGTCGAATAGCGGTGTGGCGGAATGGTTTGTAGACGGTGGGTTTGTGCAAGTGACACGCGAGGGTGTGTACGTTCTAACCGACCGATTGATGAAGCCGGACCAAATCGATCGCAAAGAATCGGAAGCGGAACTGGACAAAGCCATGGCCATGGTATCCAACTCAACGGAGTCAGCCGCATCCAAAGAGCGATCTCTATCGCAGGCAAGAGCAAAGGTTCGACTAGCAAAGTAGATTTGCAATTGTAGCACAGCTCTCCGAGCCGTGATTTTAATAAACTCGCCTTTCGCTCCGCGAAAGCACGCCCCATTAACGCTACTTTTGCGGAGCAAAAGGCGACAATGTTGTGCACCTCGCGAATAAGATCACATTTCCCCGAGCCGTTTTTTTTGAATCCCAAGAAAGTAGCAGGCACACTCCGTGTGCTGTAGCCATAAAAACCAAAGATTTTTGAATTACGGACGGCACATTGAATGTGCCTGCTACTTGAAAACCACAGCCTTTCCGAGCCTTGCTCCACACACAGCCGAAACTCTTTGCGAGTTTCGCTACAATTGGAATCGGCAGTCTTTGATTTTAGGATCGAGTCTTAGCCGAACTTCAGCACTGGACGAATTACAAAGGGTAGAAGGAAATCATGCCAATCATCGTTGGTCTATTGATCGCAGCAGGTATTTGCGTACTATTCTTGTTCTATTTGGTCTCGCTTTACAACAACTTGGTTTCGATGAGGAACCGGTACAAAAACGCTTATGCCCAGATCGACGTCCAGCTCAAGCGTCGCTATGACTTGATCCCGAACTTGGTCGAAACGGCCAAGGGGTACATGAAGCATGAGAAAGAGACGCTGGAAGCGGTGATTCGTGCCCGGAACACGGCAATGTCAGCAGGCCAGCAAGCCGCTGCCAATCCGGGGGACCCACAGGCGATGCAGAACTTGTCTACCGCCGAAGTTGCGTTGGCGGGGACCATGACTAAGTTTATTGGATTGGCGGAAGCCTATCCGGATCTGAAAGCCAATCAGAATATGCTTGCCATTCAAGAAGAACTAACAAGCACAGAAAACAAGGTCTCGTATTCGAGACAGGCCTTCAATGACTCGGTTACTTCCTACAACACGGCATGCGAAGTGTTTCCCGGCTCGTTCGTTGCGGGCTTTGGTCGATTTGAACGAGCCTCGTTGCTTGAGGTGATCAGCGCTCCACAAGAGCGAGAGGCTGTTAAAGTTCAGTTCTAATCGGAGAGACAAATGGACTTTTTCGAGCACCAGGATCGAGCGCGGCGCAAGACATCGCTTCTCGTTTTCTACTTCATTATCGCCGTAGTCACGGTGATTGTTTCGGTTTATGCCGCGCTTCTCGGAATCGTTGTCGTTGCGACTGCATCTTCGGAACGGCCCATTTCGTTCGTTGAATGGCATCCCGCTTTGATAGCGAGTGTTGCGACGGTTGTAACGTCGATCATCTTGATTGGCAGCTTGTACAAGATTTGGTCCTTGGGTGGTCATGGCGAACAAGTTGCGTTGGCCCTGGGTGGAGTAAAAATCCCGCCGAACACAGGAGTTCTTGCTGAACGTATTTTGCTGAACGTTGTGGAAGAAATGGCATTGGCATCTGGAACACCAGTGCCGCCGGTCTATCTGATGCCTCAAGAAACTGGAATCAACGCCTTCGCTGCAGGGACAACACCGCAAAACGCGGTCATCGGCGTAACTCAGGGTGCGATCATGACTCTCAAGCGAGAGGAGTTGCAAGGGGTGATCGCTCACGAGTTCAGCCATATCCTTAACGGAGACATGCGGCTTAACTTGCGTTTAATGGGGATGCTGAACGGTATCTTGTTGATCGCCTTGATCGGCTATTGGGTGTTGCGGATTTTGGGCGAAATAGGATTCCGGTCCGGTAGTCGTAACAGTGAAGACAACAAAGGGACTCTTGCGGTGGTGGCCGCATTTGCTGCGGTCGGTGGCTCGCTCGTGGCGATTGGTTACATTGGTGTATTCTTTGCGAATCTCATCAAATCCGCCGTATCGAGACAGCGTGAGTTTTTAGCAGATGCGTCTGCAGTGCAATTCACTCGCAATCCGAATGGAATCGGCGATGCGCTGAAGCGTATTGGCGGGTGGGCGCGACAATCTCGACTTGGTAGCCCGCAGGCCTCGGAGGCCAGTCATATGTTTTTCGGGGAGGGAGTCGTATCGCATTTGTTTGCGACTCATCCAGCCCTTCCAGTTCGGATTAAACGGATTGATCCTCGATTCGATGGAGTATTCGAAAGAACCAGCAAAGTAACTCATACGGAATCCGAACTGATCGATCCACAGTCATTGTCTCGTGCTCGATCCTCGTTCTCTGATGTGCACCAAGCGGCGGTGGCCGGCGCAGTGAGTCATGCGCAAAGCCCTCAGCAAGCAGTCGAGCATATCGGCGAACCTAGGCCAGAGCATTTTGCGCATGCTCTGCACATGGTCGAGGAGATGAACGATCTATTGATCGAGGACATACGCGACCCGCTCGGTGCCGTTGCCATCGTTTACGGACTTCTGTTAGCTCCTTCGAACGATCCCGTCCGAAGTCAGCAGATTCAGATGCTTATTGCATCGACAGATGACCGCATCATGAGTGAGCTAAATCGAGTCCTCTCGCATGTTGACGCGTTGGCGGTCGAACAACGCCTGCCGATGGCATGTTTGGCATTGCCGTCATTGCACCAACTTTCACCGAATCAAGCCATCGCGTTTCGCAAAAACGTGCGTGGACTGATTGAGGCAGATCGCAAATGGACGATCTTTGAATTTGCGATTCAGCGATTTATTTTAAAGCGGCTTGCCGATGGTTTGCAACGCAAAGGACGTGCTGAATTGGTGAAGTCGAGTGATTCTATTTTGCAAAGCTTTCAAAAGGTTTTGTCAATCTTAGCGAGATTAGGTAACAACGCGAGCAGGGTCGAAATGGCTTTTACCGCCGGACTCGCGTCGGTACCAAAGCTGGCAAAAGGGTTGCAATTGAGTCCAAGTTCAGAATGCACTTTGAAAACGTTGGATGAAGCGTTGAATGTTTTGGAGCGCTCGCAAGGTACCATGAAACGTTCGATGTTAGCAGCATGTTCTGCATGCATTGCGGCGGACGGAAAAGTCGAGGTACGAGAACTGGAGCTATTACGAGTTATCTCGGACGCGTTAGGCTGTCCCATGCCACCAATATTACAGACAAAGTAAATGATTTTGTCCCTCTTCTATTGGTTTCTCAGATGGAGTCTTGGAACGAACGGCTTCGCCCACTGGTCACCCAACCCTTGAAAAGACCGGCGAAGTTCTTTAAATCGCTGTCTACTGAAAATGCTCCGCTTCGAGCTCGTAGTAGACGCCGTCTAGGCCCTCAATTTGCCTTTTGTAATCATGCACTTCGAAGACACCCGCTAAAGAGTGCTGACGAAGATCTTTTTGTGCGTAGCCATCGTTAACCAATCGCACTTGAATCATGTGGGTCAATTTTGGCTGGGTTCCAAAACAGCAAGTCCCAAAGTCTGGAACCAAGACAAATGTTTTGGACGAACTGCTTGAAATCGAAGTCGGATGCACATAGCCCTTTAGGAAGATCTTCTTTCCATTGAGCGCTCTAGCCTCAGGGGTCGGAAAGTCAAACTCAGGTATCGGACTGTTCAATACCGCGAATTGGACTCTTTCGAATCCTTCCGGAACTTCCGTGTTGTAGACGTAGATGTGTTTTGCGGGCGAGCCAATCATAATAAAAAGGCTCATGATCAAACCAATCCAAGCAATTGAGGTTCCGACCAATTCCTTCGGATAGCGCTTAAGATTGCGCAGCCCGACGACGCCGAAGACGACTCCGATGATAGGCAAGAAAAGCAGCATGGGCGAAATCCATGCAAGCAAGCTAAAAAAAGCAAAAACCAAGCTTAGCATAGCTGCTCGGCTCAGAGACTTGTAAACGAAATCTTCGGAATCCTCTTCCGCGTAATCGCCATCGTTGGAATTAGAAAGGTCTTTCATCATCGTTTTCTAAAATGAATTCACGAGTAATATTTAATGGAACGCTTTTTCAAGGTTGAGTCGCGACACCGATGTTGTCAACTGGGTAATTGAGCAAAGCCGTTAGCGAACTCGGGTGAGTACCATTTTGGCAACCATTCCGCCGTTGGTTGCGATGTTCCACATCAACACCGCGAGCATTAACGTGGCCAAAACCATTACGACAAACGACGCCCAAAGGTTCAATTTGCCCACTGCCGGGAGGGTTGCGACCGGCCCGCTTGACTGCGTCTGAATAAGTTGAGAAATCGCGACGGAATCATCCAGTGAGGCAATATGGATAGAATTTCGACTCTCCTTCAACACAAATGCTCGATCCAAAGTCTTTTTTTGAATCGAAGAAGAACTATCCACTTTTTTGGGTGCGGCAGGTGACGGAATTGGAAAAAACGTCTTCGCTCGTTTAACGGAGTTGGGATCGATTTTTTCCAGCTTGACCAACATTT
>Ga0105045_10001459_pt1 | contig 19319 bp, 17 predicted proteins | sample MAT02_FD_78089 | JGI IMG/M metagenome (GOLD analysis project Ga0105045, IMG submission 78089) | Freshwater microbial communities from Lake Fryxell liftoff mats and glacier meltwater in Antarctica - MAT-02 (megahit assembly) | ecosystem: Environmental > Aquatic > Freshwater > Ice > Liftoff... | reverse complement strand
GCCAACCTCACCCTGATCGGCCGCTGCAAGGGCAAGCGCTTCGTGGCCCTGGCCGGCGAGGCGCGGATCGTCTTCGACGCGAACCTCGACTACGTCGAGGAGGAGAGTGCCAAACATTGGCGGAAGAACAGCCGTGAGGCATGACACCGCAGCCGTCGTCCTGGCCGGCGGCCTTGCCCGGCGCATGGGCGGTGGCGACAAGCCGCTGCGCGAACTGGCGGGCCGGCCGATGCTCGACCATGTGCTCGACGCCCTGCGCGGCCAGGTCGGGCTGATCGCCATCAACGCCAATGGCGACCCCGGGCGCTTCGCCGCCTGGGGAATGCCCGTGCTGCCCGACACGCTGCCGGACCATCCAGGGCCACTGGCCGGCATCCTGGCCGGGCTGGAATGGGCGCAGGCGCAGGGCGTGGCCTGGCTGGTCTCGGCGCCTGGGGATTCGCCGCTGCTGCCGCCGGATTACGTGGCGCGGCTGCATGCCGCGCGCGAGGCAGCCGGCACGCCGCTCGCCTGCGCCATCAGCGATGGCCAGACCCATCCGCCCTGCGCGCTGTGGCCCACCGCGCTGCGGCTGGACCTGGAGCAGGCGCTGCGCGGTGGCGAACGCAAGATCGACCGCTGGACCGCTCGGCACGGCATCGCCCATGCGGCCTGGAGCACGCAGCCCATCGACCCCTTCTTCAACGCCAACGCACCGGAGGATCTGGCGCTGGCGGAGGCGCTGCTGCATAAGCGGATCACAAGAAGCTGAAGGAATTGGCCAGTGAAAGCCATAATCACCGGCGTTGTCGCCGCCACACTGCTGGCCGCCGCCGCGGCCTTCGTGCTCGACACCAAACTGCAACAGGAATCGACTGATCGTTTCCAGACGTCAGGCGTGCGGCTGTAACGCCTGGGTAGAGCCGACAAGCGCCGCCAGCCGCACAGCCGTCAGCCCCGGCGCGGTGCGCAGGCTGGGCATGACCAGAAGGCAGTCGTCATGCGGCGTCGTGATCTCCACCTCGCCATCCCGCGCGATCAATGTGCCGGCCTGCGGGATGATTTCGCCGCCACGGAAGTTTCTGGTGAAGGCGAAATCGGAACCGCGGGCGGTGATGGCTCGGGTCACCCGGGCCAGCCGGTGCGGGCCGACGGGCGTCGGCACCGGGCCGGGCAGCAGGCCGCAGATGCCCAGCAGGCGGCGCGCCACCTGCTCCATCAGCGCCACCGTCCCGCGTTCCCAGTGGCTGCCCGCTTCGAGCAGCACGCCGCGCTGGCCGGCTTCGGCGGCATAGTCGATCAGCCGCCGCCCGGCCTCATGCCCCGCATCGCTGACCACCAGAGCGGGCGTGCCGATCTCCAGCGCCAGCGGCTCGGAGGCCTGGGCACCCACCAATAGCAGCGGGTCCGAGGGCCACAGCATGGAGTGCAGGTCCAGCACCACATCGGCGCTGTCCAGCAACGGGCGGACGGCCCGCGCGCGGCGCAGCTCCGAGGAACGGCCCGGCCCGTCGAGCATCGACCGGTCCCATACCCGGTTGAAATCCTGCTCCAGGAATCGGCTGGCTGTCGGATCTTCCGGGTTGAAGCGCGCATAGGCGTCGAGATTGGCGAAAACCAGCGACAACCGCCCCGCCACCGGCCGCAGTCCCTGACGCAGCCAGCGGTCCAGCACGATGGCGCCGCCGATCTCGTTGCCATGGGTCAGCGCCACCAGGCAGACATGTGGCCCAGGCGCGTCCGCGGCAAAGCTCCAGGCCCCGCGCAGCGCGTTGCCATCCACCCAGCGCCGGATATCGGGCGCGGTGAGGTGCACCGGCAGCCGGACCGCGACGCCATTGGCGAGTGCCGCCAACGCTTCGTTGAGATCCCCGTCGTTCATGCCGCCGCTCGCAAAGGGATCCAGCGTTGCACCGGCACTGTTTTCAACTCCGTCAGAACTTCTGCCCCCGGCTCGCTCGTGATCCGTATCTTTCGTGATCACTTTAGACGTGACAGCGTGCCGCGCAATCGGGGGTTGAGCCATGGCGTCTAGGGTCGGGATTCTGGGTCTGCATCTGGAGGCGAACGCTTTCGCGCCGCCCACGGTTGAGCAGGATTTTCGCGCCCAGTGCTTCGAGCAGGGCAACGCCATCACGCTCCTCGCCCGCGCCCAGACCTCGCATCTGCCGGCCGAAATGGCGGGCTTCTATCGGCGGATGGACGAGGCCGGCGGCTGGACGCCCTGCCCTGTGGCGATCTGGGCCGCACCGCCCGGCGGACCGATCGAGCAGGCGCTGTTCCTGCGCATGCTCGATGATGTTCGCCGCGGCCTGGCCGCCGCCCTGCCGCTGGATGCCGTCTATATCGCCAGCCACGGCGCGAGCAGCGCCACCGGCGACGAGGACAGCGATGGGACGCTGGTGGCCCTGGTGCGCGAGATCGTCGGCCCCCGGGTGCCGATCGTGGTGACACACGACCTGCACTGCAACGTCAGCGAACGCATGATGGCGGCCTGCGAAAGCATGATTGCCTACCGCACCAACCCCCATGTCGATATGGCGGCGCGCGCCGCCGAGGCCGCCGACATGCTGCGCCTGCTGCTGGCCGGCACCCCGGTGTTCAAGGCGTTTCGCCGGCTGGCCATCACGCCGCCCTCGGTGACGCTGCTGACGGCGCGGGGGCCCTATGCCGACCTGATCAGTGATGCCGAGGCGATGATGGGCGGTGAGGTGCTCAACGTCTCCGTCACCGGCGGCTTCGTGTTCAGCGACCTGCCCAAATGCGGCATGACCGTGGGCGCCACCGCATTGAGCCAGGCTGCGGCAGATGCGGCTGTGGAAAAGCTTTCCACCCGCGCGTGGAGCGAGCGCCACCGCTATGTCGCCGCCCTGACCAGCCTGGAAGATGCGGTGGCGAAGGCGCGCGATGCGACGGCGACCATCATCCTGGCCGATGTGGCCGACAACCCGGGTGGCGGCGGGCGCGGCAACACCGCCTGGCTGCTTGAGGCGCTGCACGAGGCCCGGGTGCCGGGCGTGGTGCTGGGTTTGTTCGTCGACCCGGCTTTGGCCGAGGAAGCCCATGCGCTGGGCGAAGGCGCCGTCTTCGAGGCGCGCTTCAACCGCGAGGCCACCGAATTCAGCCTGCCCTTCACCGCCCGGGCGCGGGTGGCGCTGGTGAGCGACGGACAGGGCGTGGGCCGGCGCGGCAGCATGGCCGGCCGGCAGTTCAATTTGGGGCTGGCGGCGCGGCTCACGCTGGAGGAAAGCGGGATCGAGGTGGTGGTGATCAGCCTGCGCCGGCAATGCCACGAGCCGCGCACGCTGGAGATGCACGGCATCGACATCGCCGCCGCGCGGGTGGTGGTGCTGAAGAGCCGCGGCCATTTCCGCGCGGGTTTTGGCGAATTCGCGCCGGACGAGCGCATCTTCGAAGTGGATGCGCCGGGGCTGACCAGCCCGGTACTCAGCCGCTTCGCCTGGAAGCGGCTGCCCAGGCCAGTCTTTCCGATAGATCCTTAGCCCTTGATCGCCATTGCGATGTAGTTCTGCCCGACATCGCTGCTGATCGCCCAGTCGCCCAGCCCCGCCGCGGGTGCCATGCCGGCGATATCCGTCACCAGCGCGCCCACCGCCCGGGCATGGCCGGCAAGCTCGGCGGGCTTGAGGAAGCGTTTCCAGTCATGCGTGCCCACGGGCAGCAGCCGGGCCACGTATTCCGCGCCGAACTTGGCGATCAGCAGGCTGCGCGGGGTGCGGTTCAGCGTGGACAGGAAAAGCCTGCCGCCGGGCCGCAGAACGGAGAGCGCATCGGCCAGGAAGGCCCGCACATCGGCCACATGCTCCACAACCTCCAGCGCCACCACGGCGTCGAAGGGCGGCAGGTCGGCCACCTGGTCCACGCCGCCCTGGCGGTAGTCGATGGGCAGGCCGGCGGCCTCAGCATGGGCGCGCGCGGCGGCCAGCGCGGCGGGCGCCTCGTCCAGCCCCACCACCTGCTTGCCGGCGCGCGCCAGGGCCTCGCTGGCCAGCCCCGCGCCGCAGCCGATATCCAGCACGCGGGAGCCTTCCATGCGCGCGAGAATCCAACCGACGCGCACCGGATTCATGGCATGCAATGGGCCCATCGGCCCGCGCGGGTCCCACCATTGCGCGGCGAGGCTGTCGAATTTGGCGATTTCCGCCGGGATGGCCGTGGATATGACCGTGCCTTGCATGCGCCCTGTGCTGCCTTTAAGGGAGCGGCCCACCCTGGACCACTCCTGAGATCATGCCAAAGATCGTGATGAAATTCGGCGGAACATCCGTCGCAGACCTCGACCGCATCCGCAATGTGGCACGGTTGGTGAAAAAAGAGCGCGATGCCGGCAATGAGGTCGCGGTGGTGGTCTCTGCCATGTCCGGCGCCACCAATCATCTGGTGAAGCTTTGCCACGACCTCAACCCGCTGCATGACATGGCCGAATATGATCTGGTGGTGGCGACGGGCGAGCAGGTGACGACCGGCCTTTTGGCCATCGCGCTGCAGACGCTGGGCTCGCCCGCGCGCAGCTGGCAGGGCTGGCAGATCCCCATCCTGAGCGATGATGCGCATGGCAAGGCCCGTGTGGACCGGATCGACGGGAAGAAGCTGCTGGCCGCCATGGCGGGTGGCGAGACGCCCATCATCGCAGGCTTCCAGGGGGTGACCGAGGATGGCCGCGTCACCACGCTGGGGCGCGGCGGCAGCGACCTGTCCGCCGTGGCCATCGCGGCGGCGATCGGCGCCGACCGCTGTGACATCTACACCGACGTGGACGGCATCTACACCACCGATCCACGCGTCGTACCGCGGGCGAAAAAGCTTGAAAAAATTTCCTTCGAAGAAATGCTGGAACTTGCTTCGGTCGGGGCCAAGGTGTTGCAGACCCGAAGCGTCGAAATGGCCATGAAGCATGGCGTGCGCATCCAGGTATTGAGCAGTTTCGCGGACAAGCCCGGTTCGCTTGTCGTTGGAGAGGATGAGATCGTGGAAAAGCTGGTGGTCTCCGGCGTGGCCTATTCGGTGGATGACGCGAAGGTGACGCTGCGCCGCGTGGCCGACCGGCCGGGCGTGGCCGCCATCCTGTTCGGTCGCCTGGCCGATGCGCATGTGAATGTCGACATGATCGTGCAGAATCTGGGCGCGGACGGGACCACCGACATGACCTTCACGGTCAGCCGGGGCGACCTGGCACAGGCCAAGGTGGCGCTGGAGGATGTCCGCGCGGCGCTGGGCTACCAGGAGGTGCTGACCGACACGGCGGTGGCCAAGATCTCCGTGGTCGGCATCGGCATGCGCAGCCATGCCGGCGTGGCGGCGCGGATGTTCAAGGCGTTGAGCGAGCGCAACATCAACATCCAGGTCATCTCGACCAGCGAGATCAAGGTCAGCGTTCTGGTCGCCGCCGAATACAAGGAGCTGGCGGTGCGCGCGCTGCACAGCTGCTTCGGCCTGGATGGCGAGGAGCGGCCCGCGGCCGGTGACGGCCAGTGAGCGCACTCGATGCCCTGATGGCCCGTGGCGCCGCCGTCCTGGGCGCGCGCTACGGCATACTGGGCGGCGCGATGAGCTGGATTTCCGAGCGCAACCTGGTGGCGGCACTGTCCAACGCCGGCGCCTTCGGTGTCATCGCCTGCGGCGCCATGCAGCCGGCGCGACTGGATGAGGAAATCACCGCCACCCGCGCGATGGCGACCGCGCCTTTTGGCGTGAACCTCATCACCATGCATCCGAAGCTGATGGAATTGGTGGATGTCTGCATCGGCCACCAGGTGCCGGTGCTGGTCTTCGCCGGCGGCATCCCGCCGCGTGAGGCGATCGCCGCCGCCAAGGCGGGCGGGATGAAGGTGATCTGCTTCGCCCCCGCCGTGGCCCTGGCCAAGAAGCTGGTGCGGATGGATGTGGACGCGCTGGTGATCGAGGGCAGCGAGGCCGGCGGCCATATCGGCCCCGTCTCGCTTAACGTGCTCGCGCAGGAGATCCTGCCGGTGATCCGCGACATCCCCGTCTTCGTCGCCGGCGGCATCGGCCGGGGCGAGGCAGTGCTGGCCTATCTGGAAATGGGCGCGGCCGGGGTGCAAATGGGAACGCGCTTCGCCTGCGCCAGCGAGAGCATCGCTCACGAGAACTTCAAGAAGGCGTTCTTCCGCGCCTCGGCGCGGGACGCGGTCCCCACCGTGCAGCTCGACGATAACTTCCCGGTCATCCCGGTTCGCGCCCTGAAGAATGAGGGCAGCCAGCGTTTCATCCGTCACCAGGCGGAGACCCTGGCCCGCTTCCAGTCCGGGGAATTGACGAAGGAGGCCGCGCAGCTGGACATCGAGCATTTCTGGGCTGGCGCCTTGCGCCGCGCCGTGGTCGATGGCGATGTGCTCAATGGCAGCCTGATGGCCGGCCAATCCGTTGGCATGGTCACCCGCGAACAGCCGGTGGCGGAAATCATCGCCGAAATCCTGGCCCAGGCCGAGGCCACGCTGGCCGCGCGCGCGAGATAAGCGATGTTAACGCCCCGCCCCCCTTTCTTCCGCACCGCGGCATAGGCTAGATACCGCCGTGTCATTTACAATGAAACGCTTCTCCCGAGCCGAGGCCGCGCCCAGCGGTGACGCTGCACGCGTTGGCGAGGAGCTGCGCGACGCGCGTGAATCCTCCGGCCTGTCGATCGAGGATATGAGTGCCGCGCTGCGCATCCGCCGCGTCTACCTCATCGCGCTGGAGGAAGGTCGTGCGCGCGACCTGCCCAGCCCGGCCTATGCCTGGGGCTTCGTGCGCAACTATTCCACCGCGCTGGGTCTGGACCCGGACGAGATGGTGCGCCGCTTCCGCGAGAGCGCGGGCCAGGCCGTGCAGAAGCGGCAGGACCTGATCTTCCCCGAACCGGTGACAGAGCGCGGCGTGCCGGCCGGCATCCTGGTGGTGCTGGGCGTGGTCGTGGCGGTTGTGGCCTATGTAGGGTGGTACAACTGGACCGGCTCGCCCAACCGCACCGTCGATGCCATCCCCGCCGTGCCGCCCAGGCTGGAACGTGCGGCGCGGGAGGGCACGGCGTCCGAGCCCATCTCACCGCCGCCGCTGGCGGTGCCCGGCCTTTCCGGCGGCGGCACAGCGTTGCTCGGTTCGAATGTCACGCTGCCCACGCCGGTGCAGGTGCCGGTGGTGGTCCCGCCGCCACCGCCTCCGCCAGCGCCGCCGCCCTCCCCCACCGATGTCAGCCGAATCACGGTGCGCTTCAAGGCGGATAGCTGGATGCAATTGCGCGCCGCGGGGCAGACGCCGGTGGTGCAGCGGGTCTTCCGTTCCGGCGAGAGCTTCACCGCGCCGAACCAGCCCAGCCTGGTGTTGAGCCTGGCGCTGGCCAATGCGGTGGATTTGCTGATCGACGGCCAGATCCAGACCAATGCGCTGCCCACCACGCCGATACGGCGGGATCTGGCGCTGGACCCGCTGCTGGCGCGTTTCGTGCAGGCGCAGAACGCCCGGCAGAACACGATCACGCCGCCCGGCGCGGCGCCTCCCCGTCCGGCCGGCACCCCCGCGGGCGCGACGCCTGCGCCCAACTCGCCTGGACCCAATCCTGCCGCCCGCCCAGCGCAACCGGCTCCGGGAACTCCGCCGGCGGCGAACCGCTAGAGCAGGATGCGCTTGCTCGTCACAAACTGACGCCTCAGCTGGTCGCGAGACTCAGCGATTTGGCGGTTCCACCTCTACGCATCCCGCTCTAGCCTGCCAGCTACCTGAACCTGTATGCTGCTCAGAACCATATTTTCCTGGCCCGACCGCGCAGGGAGGGCCCCTCAGGAGCGTCAGAATGACCAGCTACCGGCCCTACCAGCACATCGAGCGCCGCAAGTCCCGCCAGATTCGCGTCGGCAAAGTGGTCGTGGGCGGCGATGCGCCGATCTCCGTGCAGACCATGACCAATACGCTCACCTCCGACGCCGCCGCGACCATCGCGCAGATCCGCCTGTCGGAAATGGCCGGCGTGGACATTGTGCGGGTGAGCTGCCCGGACGAGGAAAGCACCGCCGCTCTGGCCGAGATCGTGCGCGAAGTGAATGTGCCCATCGTGGCCGACATCCATTTTCACTATAAGCGTGCGATCGAGGCCGCGAAGGCCGGTGCAGCCTGCCTGCGCATCAACCCCGGCAATATCGGCTCGGCCGAGCGGGTGAAGGAAGTCATTCAGGCGGCGCGGGATTATGGCTGCTCGATCCGCATTGGTGTGAACGCCGGCTCGCTGGAAAAGCACCTGCTGGAAAAATACGGTGAACCCAACCCCGAAGCGCTGGTCGAGAGCGCGCTGTGGCACGCCGACCATCTGCTTCAGAATGATTTTCACGAGTTCAAGATCAGCGTCAAGGCCTCCGACGTCTTCCTGGCGGTTGCCGCCTATCAGCAATTGGCCGAGCAATGCGACCACCCGCTGCATATCGGCATCACCGAGGCCGGCGGCCTACGCACCGGCACGGTGAAATCGGCCATCGGCCTGGGCAATCTGCTCTGGGCCGGCATCGGCGACACGGTGCGCGTCTCCCTCTCGGCCGAGCCGGAGGAGGAGGTGAAAGTGGCATGGGAGCTGCTGAAATCGCTGAACCTTCGCAACCGGGGCGTGAAGGTGATCTCCTGCCCGAGTTGCGCCCGACAGGGCTTCGACGTCATCCGAACAGTGCAAAAACTGGAGGATCGGCTGGCGCATATCACCGCGCCGCTGACGCTGAGCATCATCGGCTGTGTGGTGAACGGCCCGGGTGAGGCGATGATGACCGATATCGGCCTGACTGGCGGCGGCGCGGGCCGCCATATGGTCTATTCCGCGGGCAAGCAGAGCCACACCACATCGACCGATGAGATGGTGGAGCACCTGGTGAAGCTGGTGGAGGAGAAGCTCGCGCAGAACGAAGCCGCCGCCAGCGAGGCCGCCTGACCCGCTGATGCCTCGCATTGCTGGGATTTTCGTTGTAACCGGCCTTCCACGAGCGGATGGGCTGGCTTCGTCGGGGAATCGTGTTGGAAGACCATGAGAATTTGTTGCGCCGTCTGCATGAACTGCGCAGCGAGCACCGCGACCTGGACACCGTGATTTTTCGGATCGGCGATTCGATCGTCGATCAGCTGCAAGTCCAGCGGCTGAAAAAACGCAAGCTGAAACTGCGCGACGAAATCTCCTGGGTCGAACGCAAGCTGGTACCCGACATCATCGCATAGGCAACGCCCAGCCCGATTTGCGGCGAAAGCCTGCGCGGTGCATGTTCGGTGGCAGGAGACACGCCCATGCAACGCCGCGCCACCCTGGCCCTTCTGGGCCTGCCTGCCATCGTCCATGCCCAGTCGACCAGGCCCATCCGGTTGGTGGTGCCGTTTCCCCCGGGCGGTTCGAACGACGTCATCGCGCGGCCGCTGGCGGAGAAGCTGGCATCGCGGCTGGGCCAGGCAGTGGTGGTGGAAAACCGGCCCGGTGCCGGCGGCTCGATCGGCGCGGGCCAGGTGGCGCAATCTTCCGCTGATGGCACCACCCTGATGGTCACCTCCTCCAGCTTCGCGGCCTCGGCCGTCATCCAGCGCACCCCCTATGACGCACAGACGAGTTTCGAGGCGGTGGCGACACTGGCGCGCGCGCCCTTCCTGGTCCTGACCACGCTGGATTTCCCACCGCGCGACATACCGGCGTTGGTGGCCTATGCCCGGGCGCGACCGGGCGAGGTGGATTTCGGCAGTTCCGGCCCCGGCGGCATCAACCATTTCGTCACCGAGTATTTTGCCCTGCGCGCCGGGTTGCGGCTGAACCACGTGCCCTATCGCGGCATGCCCCCGGCGGTGACGGATCTGATCGCCGGCCATATCCAGCTGCTGATCACAACCATGGCCAGCGCCAGCGGCGCCATCCGTGACGGCCGGGTGCGGCTTTTGGCCTATACCGCGCCCGGGGCACCGGCCTCCAATCCTGCCGCCCCGCAGGTGCGCAGCTTCGGGATCGATTACGAGGCCAGCATCTGGTGGGGGCTGCTGGCGCCGCGCGGGCTGCCGCCGGCGGTCTCGGCCAATCTGCAGGCCGCCATCCGCGACGCGCTGCGCGAGCCGGACCTGGCCAGGATCTACGAAGCCGAGGGCGCCCGTCCCGCCTTCACCGGCGCGGCCGATTTCCAGGCCGAGCTGGCGGCGGAGATCACCCGATTCCGCGACGTCGCCACGCGCGCCAATATCCGCGCCGAATGAGCATCCCGCGCCGCCAATACGACCCCGCCGCCACCTCCGCCCTGTCTGGCCTGCGGGTGGTGGACCTCTCCCGCCTCGTCGCCGGCAACACACTCACGAAAGTGCTGGCCGAGCATGGCGCCGAGGTGATCAAGATCGAGCCGCCGGAGGGCGATACGCTGCGCGCCTGGAAGGTGGGCGGGGTGGAAACCAGCTGGAAGGCGATCTGCCGCAACAAGTTTTCCGTGGCGCTGAACCTGCGCCACCCCGCGGCGATTTCTGCGGTGCTGGACCTGGTCGAGACCGCGTCGATCTTCGTGGAGAGCTTCAGGCCGGGCGTACTGGAGACAATGGGCCTCTCGCCCGAAACCCTGCTGGCGAAAAACCCGCGCCTGGTGATCGTGCGCATCTCCGGCTGGGGGCAGACCGGTCCCTATGCCCATAAGCCGGGCTTCGGCACGCTGGTGGAGGGCTATTCAGGCTTCGCCGCGGTGAACGGTTTTGGCGACCGGGAGCCGGTTCTGCCGCCGATGTTCATGGGCGATGCCTATGCCGGGCTGCATGGCGCGGCGAGTGCCATGATAGCGCTGCGCCATGCCGAGGCTACCGGACAGGGCCAGGTGATAGACCTCAGCCTGTTCGAGCCGATCTTTCAGGTGATGGAGCCGCAGATGGCCAATTGGCGCATCACCGGCAGGCGCAAGCCGCGCACCGGGTCACGCTCCACCAACACGGCACCCCGCAACGTGTATCAGACGGCGGATGGCGGCTGGGTATGCCTCAGCGCCTCCACCCAGGGAATGTGCGAAAAACTGTTCCGCAGCATCGGGCGGGAGGATTTGATCACCGACCCGCGCTTCGCCCGCAACCCGGAGCGGGTGAAGAACGCGGCGCTGCTGGATGAGATCATCGGCGGGTTTGTGGCCGCGCGGAACATGGCGGAAAACCTGGCGCATTTCGACCAGACAGGCGTGACCATAGGCCCGATCCAGGACGCCCCGGCGCTGGAGGCCGATGCCTATGTGGCGGCGCGCGAGGCGCTGGTGGAACTGCCCGACAGCGACATGCCCGGTGGTTGGATGCCTATGGGCGGTGCTGTGCCACGGCTCTCGGCCACCCCCACCATCATGGCCCGCCCAGCACCCAGGCTGGGCGAGCATAATGCGGCCATACTGGGCAGCGAGGCCTGCGCACGGCTGCGCGCGGCTGGTGCCCTGGCGGAGTAGTTCAGGCGGTCTTTTCGGCCTCGGGCGCTTCCTCGTCGCCGTCCTCGTCACCCTCCTCGTCGATTTCGAGGGAGAACATGTCGTCGCGCACGGCAGCCATGCACTGGCGGAAAGTGCTCAGCACCCACTCGCGGCTCGCGCCTTCTTCCTTGTCCTCACCCTTGGCAATCATCTGCAACAGGGCAAAGGCCACTGCCGCATCGCTGTCGCCTTCGATCTCGATGTTCATGCTGGCCATCCTTGATACCGGTTGAATAAACGGGGGCAGGATGGGCCTGCCCTGTTGCAGAACGACGGGCGGGATGGTGACGTTTCAGTTCCGCAAGCGGTCCTGGTCGGATGACGCCGGATCGAGACGAATTCAGGCGAAGCGTTTGAATTCGCGCACCAGATCGAGATAGACGTCCCGTTTGAACCACACCGCCAGTTGCGGAAGGGTTTCGATGTCCACCCATTTCCAGGCACTGAATTCGGGCTTGTCATCGAGGTCCAGGCGGATATCGCTGTCATCGCCCAGCAGCAGGAAGGCGAACCATTTCTGTTTCTGCCCGCGCCAGTGCCCCCGGTAGGCGAACTGCTCAAGATCGCGGGGAATGTCATAACCCAGCCATCCCGAACATTCTCCCAGCAGCGCGAGGCGGCGCGTGCCGATCTCCTCCTCCAGCTCACGAAGCACTGCGTCCGCAGGCCGCTCATTGGGGTCGAGGCCGCCCTGCGGCAATTGCCAGCCGACTTCCTGATCTTCGGCCGCGGCAAGATCGGTGCGTCGGGCGACCAGGACCTTACCGCTTTTGCTGAAGACGACTGCGCCGACATTCGGCCGGTATGGCAGATTCATTGGGCGGATTCCGGCCTGCGGATGTTGGAAGACACCGGCACCAGCACGACACCGCGCGCTTCAAGTCCCTGAAACCAGGCCGAGATGCGGTCCAGCACCACAGGCGTCGCATCGCCAACAAGACCCAGGGCGGAGCCACGTTCGCGGGCCAGACGCTCGAGTATCGCAAGCTTCAGATCGATCTCCCTGCGGGTCGCGGGCTCATCGACCACCACGTCCACCGAGCGGCCCCAGGCCCGCTCCGGGCTTCGCGCCCCCGGGCGTGGATCGATGTAGAGCAGGCCGCGGCGGCGCAGATGGTCCTGCATCGTCAGGAAAGGGTCGCTCAACGCGGCGAAACGCTCGCCGCGGAGGGAGCCGATCGCACCGACCACGCCGACATATCCCTGAAACCGGCTCAGGTTCCACAACAGCCGATCCTCATTCGCGGATGGCAACAGGTTGGTCAGAAGTGCCCGGTCGCCCGCATCATTGGCCGGGTGGCCATTCGATTCCATGGGCAGCGCCAGCAGAAGCTCCATGCCCCGGGCGCGCGCCATGTCGATCAAGGGACGAAGCCGCGGCGCATAGGGGTTGAAGGCGATGGTGGTCGCATTGGGCAGTTGGTTGATGGCCTGTTCGGTCACGACAGCGTTCAGGCCCAGCCCCCCCACCACGATCGACACCCGCTGGCGGCCATCGCTGCGCTGCTCGGTCAGGCGGCTGTACACCCGCATGGGCGTTCGGCCGTCGATGCCGATGCGCGGAACCGGACCATGCGGGCCAGCCTCCAGCAGGGCCTCGTCGGGGAACGGGCCGGGCGGGGGTGAAGGTGGCAACCGCTCCTGCATTGCGGTCGGTTGTTCCGCCGGCGGCGCCAGCAGGGCCACTGGCGGTATGGCGTCCGGCGGCGGTCCAACCGCCTCGGAAGCCGGCAGGGGGCCAAGGATGGCCAGGGTGATCACGATGACGGCGATTATTGAGCCTACCGCCGCCCAGAACTGCTTCAGCCGCCGCCACTTGTCTGCCGGCGCGGATCGTTCCGCCGCCATGCGTCAGGCCGCCGGGCTAGCGCTGCGCCCGCCTTTGCAGATTGGTGCCGGCGGGCATACCGCGCAGCAGGGATAGGGCTTGTTGGAGCTGGAAGTCTGTCTCGGGTTTTGTCGGATCGAAAGCGGGAGCGCCTTCAATCGGCTCCCGCTGGACACGCTCCACCAACCCAGCGGGGAGATTGAGCGGCGGCGGCGCGATGGCGGCCGGTTGGGTCACACCGCCCTCGTTGCGCAAAGAGCGCCTCAGATCGGCCTCGCGGTCACGCGCCACCACGTTCGCTGTCTGCCGCACGGCGCGAACCTCGATATCAGGCTCTATCCCGGTGTTCTGGATCGAGCGGCCCGAGGGCGTGTAGTAGCGCGCCGTGGTGATCCGGATCGCGCCATTCGGCCCCAGTGGCATCACCGTCTGCACCGAGCCCTTGCCGAAGCTGCGGGTGCCTAGCACCACAGCGCGACGATGATCCTGCAAGGCGCCAGCCACGATTTCGCTGGCCGAGGCGCTGCCGGAATTGATCAGCACCACGATGGGCAATCCGCCGGTGATGTCACCGGACCTGGCGTTCCAGCGCTGCGCATCCTCGCTGCGGCGCGCCCGGGTGGAGACGATCTCGCCCTGCTCGAGGAAATCATCGGTGACCTGTACCGCCTGATCGAGCAGGCCGCCCGGGTTGTTGCGCAGGTCGAGCACTATGCCACGCAGGGCCGTCCCGCCCTGGCTGCGCAGCGACTGCACGGCCCGGCGCAGCGCGGTTTCCGTCTGCTCATTGAAGGAGGAGAGGCGGATATAGCCGATATCCGTCCCTTCCATGCGGAAGCGCACGACCTGCGGCCGGATCACGTCGCGCGTGATCGATTGTTCGATCGGGCGGTCCGTACCCTCGCGGCGGATGGTGACGCGAATGGCGCTGCCACGCTCGCCACGCATCTGTTCGACCGCTTCCTGCAGGGTCAGCCCCAGCGTCGAGGTGCCATTGATGTGGGTGATCAAGTCCCCCGGCCGCACGCCGGCGCGGGCGGCCGGGGTTTCGTCGATCGGCGAGATGACCTTGATGTAGCCGCCTTCCTGAGTGACCTCGATGCCCAGACCGCCGAACTCGCCACGGGTCTGCACCTGCATGTCACGGAAATTGCGCGGGTTGAGGTAGGAGGAATGCGGGTCGAGGCCGGTCAGCATCCCGTTTATGGCATTTTCGATCAGGTCACGGTCGGTCACAGGTTCCACATATTCGGCGCGAACGCGCTCGAACACGTCGCCGAACAGGTTCAGCAGGCGATAGGTCTCTGCCCGCCCGCCTTCCTGCGCCCAAGCCGCAACAATTGGACCAGCAACAATTCCGGCCGCGAAGGCGCCAGCTACGAGGGCGGTGGTACCGAGCTTGGCCTTGATGGGCATACAGTGTTCCTCGACCAGGGATCAGAAAAGCAGGCCGACCACATGTGGCGAGCGGTGACGGCAAGGCAACCGATATTCTGCAACGGAATTGTTTCCGTTCCATCCACAAATGTAGCTTGTCGTGCCATCGAACGCCATACCGCAATCCGGGCGGGTGGCTCCGCGACGCGCCTCTGGGTCAAGCTTCGGTGATCAGGCCGGTGAGGTTGAGTTCGGCGGCCAGGGCATCGAGCCGGCGGGACACCGCCTCACCGGCAAAGACCCCACGGCCAGGGCGGAGTTGCAGGACCAACTCGTTCGGCCCGCGCGAGATCGAGGTTTCGGCCAGAAGATCGGCCACGCCGCCGGAAAGGGTGAAAGCCAGCCTCATCGCGGCGCCGAGCGTTTTCGCCTTGGCCACCGCCGCCGTGTCCAGCAACGCACGGGTCTGCGCCAGGAAGGCCGAAGTCAGCTCCGCTTCGTAGCGCAGCGCAACCGTCAGGGCCAGGAAAGCACGCGAGAAATGATCAAGGCCGACGCCGCTTTGTCGCAGCACGCGCAGAAAGCTCTGTTCAGCACGGTAATCCGGATGGTCACGGTGGCCGATATCGCTGAGTTGAACGGCCGCCGCCAACAGAAGCTCGTCAAGCGGGCTGGACGCGAGGCCGAGGGGAGCAAGCCATGCGGCCAGCGCCGCCGGGAATTCCTCGTTGCGAAGCCACAACCGGCTCAACTCCTCGGCCGCCGAGAGCAGCGGGTCACGACGTTTCTCGACCTCGGGGAGCAACCGGCCGTACCAGCCCTCACGCAGCCCATTGGCGCTGAAGATCACCCGCGCGGCGCCGGTGGCACGCAGCAGCCTGCGCAGGATGACGGCGGCAAAGGGCAGGTCGTTCAGCCGCTTGGTCGGCGCCGCCTCCATTCGCTCCAGCGAGCGCCGCGGCGCACTCATCACCACACCGGCGAGATCCCTCGCCTCCTCCCGCCGGATCGCATAGTGATGGACGATGTGCAGCGGATAGCGGGTTTGCGCCATGTGCATCCGCGCCAGCGCGCGAAATGTCCCGCCGACCAGGAAGAGATCCTTGCCCTCCGCCTGGCGCAACCAGGGGAGCCGCGCCAACTCGCTCTCCACGATGGCCCTGGCCCGGCCGACATCATCCTCGGCGCGCTCGTTCAGCCGAATGGTACCCAGCGGAAGGGATGCTGCCTGCTCGATGCGGCCGGCATCGAGCCGGACCACTTCCAGGGAGCCGCCACCCAGATCCGCCAGGATGCCATCGGCCGAGGTGAAGCCCAGTATCAGCCCCTCGGCTGACAGCCTGGCCTCATCTTCGCCCGACAGGACCTGAGCCGAGACGCCAGGGATGGCCCGCGTCATGGCATCGACGAACTCCTGACCATTGACCGCATCGCGCACGGCCGCCGTCGCCAGGATCTGGAAGACCTGCGCGCCCATTCCTTCGGCCACCGCCTTGTACCGGCGCAAGACCGTGATGGCACGACCGACCGTGGCTTCATTCAGTCGGCCAGTGGCAACCAGGCCCCTCCCCAGGCCTATCACCGCCTTCTCATTGAAGATGGTACGCGGATTTCTCTGCAGACCCTCGAAGATCACCAAACGGATCGAATTCGAACCAAGATCGACGATGGCCAAGCGGGTTTTTGTGTCACTATTTTCCTGCATTGGCAGGTCGGCAAGTGGTTCTTGTAATTGGGCCAAGGTTCAATCCTGGTGAATACGATCTTGTCGGGCACGGCGGCCCGCGGTCTGTACGGGCGCATTGAGCGCCGAACCCCGGCCAGACAGCGACGGGTTTGTCATGAAATACTCATGGGCCGAAAACGGCACGGCTCCCGGCTCACGCCTGGTCCAGACCGCGTTGCTGTCCAGGTCCCAGCTTTGCAGGTTGTCACGCAGATTGACCGCCATGATCTGATCCAGGATTTGGGCATGGACGGTGCTGTTCTCCACCGGAACAAGTGTTTCAACGCGCCAATCCATATTGCGCGCCATCCAGTCCGCGCTGGAGATATACAGTTTCGCCCGCCGGCTGGGCATGGCGAAGCCGTTGCCGAATGCGGCGATCCGGCTGTGCTCCAAAAATCGACCGACGATCGACTTGACCTTGATGTTTTCGCTCAAATTCGCGACGCCGGGGCGCAGGCAGCAAATCCCACGCACCACGCACTCTATTTTGACGCCGGCCTGGCTTGCCCGATACAATTCATTGATCAGTGCCTCGTCCACCAATGAATTCATCTTCAACCAGATCGCCGCGGGCCGGGCATTCTGTGCGTGCACGATCTCATCGGCGATCAGCGACATCAGTATCGGGCGGATGGTGAGGGGCGCGAATCCAAGACTTTCCATGGCCTCAGGCCGGGCGTAGCCGGTCATGTAATTGAACAATTTCTGCGCATCTCGCGTGAGAGCCGGGTCCGTCGTGAAGAAACTGAGGTCAGTGTATACCCGAGCGGTGATCGGATGGTAATTCCCAGTCCCGAAATGGGCGTATGATCGCAGCGATGTGCCCTCCCTGCGAACCACCAGGGACACCTTGGCGTGGGTCTTCAGTTCCACGAAGCCGTACACGACCTGAACGCCCGCTGCTTCCAACTCGCGCGACAGGGCGATGTTGCGCTCCTCGTCGAAGCGGGCCTTGAGCTCGACCATCGCGGTGACAGACTTCCCCGCTTCGGCGGCTTCGATCAGCGCGCGGGCAATCGGGCTGTCGCGGCTGGTTCGATACAGTGTCTGCTTGATGGCGATGACGTTCGGATCGCGGGCAGCCTGGCGAAGGAACTGGACGACCACATCGAAGGACTCATACGGATGATGGACAACAATATCCTTCGTCCTGATCGCCGCGAAGCAATCGCCGCCAAAATCCAGTATCCGCTCCGGAAACCGCGCGCTGTATGGCGTGAATTGCAGGTCCGGCCGGTCATCCACGATCAACGTTGCCAGATCGGATACACCCAGAAGTCCATCCACCAGAAAAACCCCGGATGGATCGGCTTCAAGTTCCTCGGCCACAAAGGCTATCATGTCCGCTGGCATACGTTTATTGACCGAGAGGCGAATGGCCCGACCACGGCGGCGACGCTTGAGCGCGGATTCGTAGGAACGAACAAGATCCTCCGCCTCCTCCTCAAATTCGACATCCGTATCGCGGATCAGGCGAAACATGCCGCGTTCGACGGGAATAAAGCCAGGAAACAGGCGATGCAGGAACAGTGCGACGACTTCCTCAAGCACCAGGAATCGCAATTGTTGTGTGCCGGCGGCTGGCGGCAAGCGGATGAAGCGCTCCACCTGCGGCGGGAGCGGCAGCAATGCGCGCATCACCCCGCCATCCTCCTCCCGCAGAAGTTGCAAGCACATGCAGAGCGAAAGATTGGGCAGAAACGGGAAGGGATGCGCCGGGTCGACCGCAAGAGGGGTCAATACCGGAAAAGCTCGCTCCACGAACCACACCTCCAGCCATAGCAGATCGCTTTCGCTCAGCTCCTCAGTTTCGCAGACATGAAAATTCTCGGCGCTCAATTGTTCACGCAACAATCGCCAGCTCGATTGCTGGGCCTCGATCAATTGCTGTGCCCGGGCATGGATGGAGGAAAGTTGCTGTGTTGGCAGTTTACCATCATGACTCAACGTCGTCACGCCAGCTCGTTCTTGCCCGACCAGGCCAGCGACCCGAACCGAATAGAATTCATCCAGATTTGAACCAGAGATCGCAACAAACCTCATACGCTCAAGCAGGGGGTGGCGAGGATTTTCGGCCTCCTCCAACACCCTTGTGTTGAAATCAAGCCACGAAATTTCACGATTGATGAACCGCTGAAACGGTGCAGGGATGGAGAGATCGGGCTGGCTCGGCATATCTGACATTTCGTCGTTCTACATCATCCGATCGCAGCGATGAACGCGACAAACCGCCAATCCACATAACTGTCACGCGGTGCCCATCCTGCTCCTGTCAGTGCAGGCCAATTTTTCGATCATCAGGCCCGCTCGTAACCCATCTGGCCACGGCATCAATCCAACGTAACATTGGCAGACCGCACGATCGCAGCCCAACGTCCGGTGTCGCCCGGCGGCGTCGCCTCCACCAGAAAACCCTGGCGGGAGAAGACATCGCGAATCTCCTCCGCACCCATCGCTACCGCCACCTCCGCATACAACCGTTGCAGGATCGCGGGCGCGAACAACCCTTGCCACGAGGCCGCCTCGAAGCCCGGCAGCCCGGCCTCCGCCATGGTCGGCACCTCCGGCAGCAGGGGATGGGGCTGGCGGGCGGTCACGGCGAGAGGCCGGAAGGCCCCGGCCCTGATCTGCGGCGGGACCACCAGCAGACCGGGCAAGGTGGTTCGCACCAGGCCCGATACAAGGTCGGTCAATGCCTGGGCCGAGCCGCGATACGGCACATTGGTCAGGTCAACGCGAGCGATCTGGCTGAACATCACGCCGGCCAGGTGCATCGAAGTTCCATTGCCCGGGGCGGCGAAGGTGATCGCCCCGGGTGCCGCGCGGGCGGCGGCGATATAGCCCGCCACATCCTGCGCCGGCAGCGCGAGGTTCACCACCAGCACCAGCGGCGCCGAAACCAGGCGTGAGACAGGCGCGAAGCTGCGTACCGGAGCGTAGGGCAGATTGGGGTACAGGCTGCCGG
>Ga0105045_10001458_pt1 | contig 19320 bp, 17 predicted proteins | sample MAT02_FD_78089 | JGI IMG/M metagenome (GOLD analysis project Ga0105045, IMG submission 78089) | Freshwater microbial communities from Lake Fryxell liftoff mats and glacier meltwater in Antarctica - MAT-02 (megahit assembly) | ecosystem: Environmental > Aquatic > Freshwater > Ice > Liftoff... | reverse complement strand
GCCTTTTCCACATCCTAATTCTAAAATAATTGGATTAACATTTTTAAAAAAATCTTTATTCCAATTGCCTTTCCATCTAAAATCTCCTGAAGTTACTTCTTCTCGGGTTGGCTCAACCACATTTTGAAAAGACTCGTTTTCTTTGAAACGCTTTAATTTATTCTTACTTCCCACTTAAATTTTAATTTTTGGTAAAATTAAGAAAATATAACTAATGAAAAATTGTCGTACTTTTACTTTTATTAAAGAGTTATCAAAAGGTGGAAAACAAGCGTCAAAAAATTTTAGTTGCTCCCTTAAATTGGGGACTTGGTCATGCCACTCGTTGCATTCCCGTTGTGGAAGCCTTGTTAGCTGGGGATTTTGAGCCAATTATCGCTTCTGATGGAATTGCGTTACAACTTTTGCAAAAAGAATTTCCATCGCTTCTTTTTTTAGAATTGCCTTCCTATCAAATTGAATATGCGACAAAAGGAGCTTCTTTTAAGTGGGAAATGATCAAAAATAGTCCAAGAATGATGGAGGCAATTTATCATGAACGACAGTTGGTGAAAAAATGGGTGAAAGAATATGAACTGATTGGTTTAATTTCCGACAACCGATTGGGGGTTTATTCAAAAAAAATTCCTTCTATATTTATCACGCATCAATTAAATGTTTTAACAGGAAATACGAGTTGGATTACCAGTAAATTACATCAGTTTATCATCAAAAAATATGATGAATGTTGGGTTCCAGACCATGAAAATTATCCAAATTTATCTGGAAAATTGGGCCATTTAGATAATCCTCATTTCAAAATTAATTACATCGGGCCTTTGAGTCGGTTTTTAAAAAAAGAAACGCCTAAAAAATATGATCTAATGGTTATTCTTTCCGGACCCGAGCCACAACGTACTTTATTGGAAAATAGGTTAACCGAAGAAGTTAAACGATTTAAAGGAAAAGTTGTTTTTATCAAAGGTTTATTAGAAACACATCAAAAAGTAGAGCAAAATGAAAATATTACTTTTTATAATTTTATGACCTCGCTAGAATTAGGAAAGACGTTTAACGAAAGTGAATTGGTTTTATCCCGTTCTGGCTATACAACGGTGATGGACATTGCCAAATTAGGTAAAAAAGCTTTTTTTATTCCAACGCCGGGACAGTTTGAACAAGAATATTTAGCTAAGAAATACAAGAAAGATGGGCTGGTTGCTATGGCAAAACAAGAAAAATTTGTGATTGAAAATTTAGCAGAAGTTCATCTTTATCAAGGTTTACCATCTTATCAAGAGGCAATTAATTGGAAAAAATTATTTCTTCTTTTCGAGCGTGAATGAAAATTCTGAACCAACTCCAAATTGACTTTCTACATATATTTTTTCGCGATGCCCTTCGATAATGTGCTTGACAATGGCTAAACCAAGTCCAGAACCTCCTTCAGATCGAGCTCCACTTTTATCAACCCGGAAAAAACGTTCAAATAAGCGTGGAATATATTGTTTTTGAATTCCTTCGCCGTTATCTGTGATTCGAATTATGACTTTTTTATTTACTAAATCTTCAATACTTACTTCAGTTGTTCCGCCTTCTCGCCCATATTTAATCGAATTCATAACTAAATTGGTCACTACTTGTTGGATTTTATCTTTATCCGCGTTTACAAAAATTGGGTTACTATATTTGGTGTCAAATAGTAAAGTAATACGCTTTTTGGCTGCACGCATTTCTAATAATTCAAAAACGTTCTTAACTAATTCTACTATATCAAAAATAGAAAACTCTAAATTTAGATCGCCTGTTTCTAGTTTAGTAATTAAATCTAAATCTTTTACAATATAAATAAGTCGTTCCACCCCTTTTTCTGCTCGTTCTAAGTATTTTTTACGCAGAACTTTATCATTCGCTGCCCCATTTAATAACGTGGAAACATAACCCTGAACAGTAAAAAGTGGTGTTTTTAACTCATGAGAAATATTGCCTAAAAACTCACGTCGGTATTCTTCTCGCACTTTTAAGGTTTCAATTTCTAATTTTTTGTCGGTAGCAAATTTTTTGACCTCTTTAGTCAACGTAGCCATATCGGTCGTGATTGGTTGACTTCTAAAAGTAGTGGAATCTAAAAGTGAAACATCATCATAGATTTTTTTCACTCTTCTGTAAATAAAGCGTTCCACACGATATTGTAAAACAAAAAAGGAAAAAAGGAAAATGGATAAGGAAAATCCAAAAACTAAATAATAATTAAGTTCTCCAAAAAAATAAAGAAACAAAATTAAAAGACCAAATGAAAAAAAAGTGATATATAAAGCAGATTTTACTGCAAATTTGTATGTTTTTTTAAAACTAACGGACATGACAATTGGTTGTTTCTAAAGAAATTCAAAGGTAAAGTATTTAACCTTTCAAACAATTGAAATGTTTAAATTTCGAATTTATAGCCTACCCCTTTAATGGTTTTGAAAAACTCATCTCCAATTTTTTCTCGTAATTTTCGAATGTGCACGTCTATGGTTCGCCCACCAACGATGACTTCATTGCCCCAGACTTTATCTAAAATTTCTTCTCGTTTAAAAACTTTTCCAGGTTTTGATGCCAATAAATAAAATAATTCAAATTCTTTTCGGGGTAAAATAATTTCTCTTCCGTCTTGAACAATTTTGTATTCTTCGCGATTTACTTCAATATTTCCAACAATTAACACATCGCGTTTTTGATCGTCCTCTTTCAAACGACGTAATAATGCTTTGACTTTACTCACTAAAACTTTCGGTTTAATTGGCTTTGCAATATAATCATCGGCACCCGCCTCAAAACCGGCTACTTGAGAATAATCTTCGCTTCGAGCAGTTAAAAAGGCAATGATCACGTGACTCAATTCTGGAATTCGTCGTATGTGCTCGCACGCTTCCATGCCATCCATTATTGGCATCATCACATCCATGATAATTAAATGAGGGATTTCTTTTTTCGCTTTTTGAATGGCTTCTTTTCCATTTGAAGCGGTGCTTATTTGGTATCCTTCTTGGGCGAGATTATAACCTACTATTTCTAATATATCTTGCTCATCGTCAACCAATAAGATTTTGATATCCTTTTTCTTCATGTTGTTTATTTTGTCCTTTACGAGGTGTAAAGATGGTGTAAATATAAAGATAATTCAAAATCTATTAACATGTTAACTATAATTTAATCTCGTAACCTTTTCATAACCTAGTTAAAACAAAAGCATAACATCAGGACAACCTGAATTTTACATGGCGGTTGTTATTTTGCACAAAATTTAAAATCGATTCGATGAAATTTAAAATTGTATTGTTATTCTTATTTTGTTTCTCCTTAGCTATCGCTCAGAAAGGAACTGTTACCGGAACGTTAACAGACAAAGACATGAATAACGAACCGCTTCCTTTTGCCAATGCGCTATTGAAAGGAACATCTATAGGCACAACCACTGACGAAAATGGTGTTTATACTTTTACTGCCGAGCCTGGGAATTATATTTTGTCTTTAAGTTTTTTAGGATATGAAACCATCGAAGTACCAATTGTTGTAAAAGCAAATGAAACGATAACAGTGAACAAAGTATTAACTGCGGGTGGCGGTTTTATGTTAAGTGACGTTGTGGTGGAAACGAGTACTAATCGCCAAAAAGAAAGTACATTATTGGTTGACCAAAGAATTGCGGTAGACATCAAACAAAGCATTGGTGCTCAAGAAATGTCACGTAAAGGAATTAGTGATGTTTCAACAGCCGTAATTAAAACTACTGGAATTACCAAACAAGAGGGATCTGGTACTATTTTTGTTCGAGGTTTAGGAGATCGATACAATTCGTCCACGATGAACGGTTTACCGATTCCGTCGAATAATCCAGAAAAAAAGAACATCAATTTAGATATTTTTTCAACCGACATTCTTGAATATGTTTCCATTGACAAAGTGTACAACAGTAAACTTTATGGTGATTTTGCCGGAGGGAATATCGATATTATTTCTAAAGATTTTAGTGGGAAACACTACATAAAATTAAATGTAGAATCTAAAATTAATTCCAATGCGGCGAGCGAAAATAATTTTTCGTTACAAAATGGACCTTCTGCCAGTGGCTTTTCTTCGTCTGCAATTCCATCTAATCCGTTGACAGAATATAATTACAACTCCTTAAGTTTAGACAGAAAATCTCCCATTGCAAGTTCCTTTGGAATTTCTGGCGGAAAATCTTTTCAAGTTGGAGAAGTGAGTAGGTTGAACTTTTTTGCCACAGCTTCTTTTAGCAATGATTTTACTGCGATAACAAATGGATCTGCAAAAGGCGGTGTGAATGAAGCTGGAGTTACCAATAAAGATTTTACCGAATTTGTCAACTTAGGTTATTCTACGAACACAACCGTGATGGGGAATTTAGGCTATAAAATCAACAGCTCTAATAAAATTAATTTTAATTCGGTTTATATCAATACTTCTTCGCTTACAAAAGAAGAATATTCAGGATTTATAGTAGATATTGCAAATGATGACAATGGTCTAATTCGACGTTCTACTTATGTAAAAAACAGTTTATTCATTAATCAACTGTTAGGCGAACATAAATTTAATGAGAGAATAAAGTTAAATTGGGCAGCCGCTTTAAACACTGTTCAAGGAGATATGCCAGACCGAACTCAAAATATCTTTAGAAAAGAACCAAACGGTTATGTTTTGTCTAGTATTTCTGCTCCCGATAACCACCGTTATTTTCAATATTTAGAAGAAAATGAAACGGTTGGAAATGCTTCATTAGAATATAAATTCAATAAAAAAGAAGACGAGTTTAAAGGAAAATTTACTTTTGGTTACAACGGTCGCTTCAAAAATAGGGATTTTGAAGCAACTCAATTTAATTTTAAAGCGAATACCGGTTTTACTAATACCATTGTTGACCCACAAAACGTAGACGCTTTTTATAATCAAGAAAATTTTAACAACGGATTCTTTTCCATTGCCACTTTTAGAGGAAATTCTCAAGTAAGTAACGCATTAAAACCCCAAACCTATAACGGCGAATTATTAATTCACGGTGGGTTTTTAAATACCGAATATAAATTCAAGAAACTAACGGCTTTAGTTGGTTTAAGAGGAGAATATATTTTTCAAGGCGTTACGTGGGATACACAATTAGATCCAAGTGGCGGAAAAGATGAATTAGAAAAGATTGCGTTTTTGCCAAGTTTAACCATGAAATATGAGCTAAACGAAAAACAAAATCTTCGATTAGGATTTAGCAAAACCTATACGTTGCCTCAGTTTAAAGAAAGAGCCTTGTTTGTTTATGAAGATGTAACCGAAGTAAAAGTAGGTAATCCTGATTTATATGCTTCTGACGATTATAATTTTGATTTAAAATGGGAATTATTCCCCAAAGAGGAAGAAGTAATTTCTGTTACCGGTTTTGGAAAATATATTTTTAATCCGATGAATGAAGTAACCATTTCATCATCTACTAATGATATTTCATTTATCAATACGGGAGATTTTGGCTACGTGGCTGGTGCCGAAGTGGAATTGCGAAAACTACTTTTGAATTTAGACGGCACTACATCACAAAAATTATCAGGTGGATTAAATGCGTCTTACCTTTATAGTAATCAAGAATTAAATACAGAAAAAGTAATCCGAGAAACTGATTATAATGTTGTGTTTACGAATGAAGAAGGTCAATTTACAGGAGCTTCCGATTTGCTTTTAAATGCAGATATTACTTTTTTTACTGACTGGAATGAAAAAGAAAGTAATTTTTCTAGCACCATTGCTTATACTTATTTTTCGGATAGGGTTTATGCCATCGGGACTAATGATCGGGGCGATTTAGTAGACAAAGCATTTGGTTCCTTAGATTTTGTAGCCAAATTAAAATTAACAAAAAACTTAGGCATAAATTTTATTGCTAGAAACCTGCTTGACCCAACAATCAACAGAGTGCAAGAAAATAATTCCGGTGATATTAATGTATTGTCCTATAAAAAAGGATTAAACTTTAATTTAAGTTTCAGTTATCAATTTTAAAATTGAAAAGATTAGCAAAAGAGTGATTTTGGTCACTCTTTTCTATTTTATACAAACCTAACATTCGAAACATTAGCTTAATATAGGATACGACTTTCTTAAAACAAGGTTGATGTTTACTTAACTTTCTCCTTATAAAAATGCCACATCTTTGCACGTATAAATAACACAAAAAAATAACAATGAAAAAAACAATTTTAAAATTAACTGGTTTAATCGTTCTTGCTTTAGGAATTTTCGTGAGTTGTACTTCTAGTGATGATGATACACCTTCATCAACCTTTGTTGTAGATGCAAATAATTTTCAAGGCACTATTAATGATGGTGAAGTAATCTTAAACGGAGGAACAGTTTACAAATTAACTGGCAAAATTCAAGTAAACGATGGAGCTTCTTTAACCATTCCCGCTGGAACAGTTATTGAAGGTGTTGGCGGAACAGCTTCTTACATCGCTGTTGCTCAAGGCGGAAAAATTAATGTAAATGGAACAAGTTCAAATCCTGTTGTTTTCACTAGCGGATTAGGAACAAAAGCTCCTGGTGACTGGGGCGGATTAGTAATTTGCGGAAAAGCGCCAATTAACCGAGTAAATGGCGGAACTGGAACGGCTCAATCTGAAGTTGCCGATTTAACGTATGGTGGAACTATTGCAAATGACAACTCAGGTTCAATTCGATATTTGCGTATTGAATTTGCAGGAGCTGCTTTTAACAGCGAAAAAGAATTCAATGGTGCTTCCTTATTTGGTGTAGGTTCAGGAACAATTTTTGAAAATGTACAAGCTTTAAATGGTTCAGATGACGGTTTTGAATTTTTTGGAGGAACAGTAAATACAGCTAATTTGGTATCTATTGGAAACGAAGATGACCAATTTGACTGGACAGAAGGTTGGAATGGAACGAATACAAATTGGTATGGAAAAATTGCAAACGGAAAAGGAAATCGTGGAATTGAAGCGGATAATTTTGAATTAGGATTTTTAAATACGCCAATTGCTGACCCATCTATCACAAACATGACATTAGTTGGCCCTGGTAGCGGAGCTGATGGAGCTGTTTACCCAGAAAATCAAGGTCTTAAATTAAGAAGAGGAACAAAAGGAATGTTTTCTAATGTTTATTTAGCGGCTTGGAAAACAGGTTTTGATATTGAACATGACGAAACAATAAGCTACGTTGGAACTTCTTTAATGGCTACAAACGTTAATTTTAATGACGTTCCTACTCAAACAAAAGGAAAGAAAACAGATGGATCAGCTACTGATGTATCAGCTGCTGTAACAATTGGAACTGGAACTGGAGCTGGAAACGGCAGTGGTGCTCCTAGTTGGGCTTCTGGTTGGGCATTAGGTTTCTAACTAATTAACTATACAGCTAAAAAATCCTGAATCATAACAATTCAGGATTTTTTTTTAGTTTGGTATGGTATTTGGAATATTTTATTACCTTTGTTACTGTTACTGATGATTATGAAGAAAAAATACTTTTATACCTTTCTTACAGTTTTGTTTTTCGCCTTGACCGTTTCGGCTCAAGAAGGAAAAGCACAAACTTCTTCTAGATTACAAGACACTACAATTGAAGGATTAAGTTTTTATCCAAATCCTGTTAGCAATGGAAAAGTTTATATTACTTCTAAATCGGCTTTAGAAAAAGAAATTATTATTTTTGATATTCTTGGAAAAATCGTCTTACAAACATTCATAACCTCAAAAGAATTGAATGTTTCTGCTTTATCACCAGGCATTTATATGATTAAAATCAAGGAAGCAGAAGCAACTGCAACCCGAAAATTGATTATCAAGTAGTTAGATTCCTCTTTTTTTACAAATATTTACAATTCTTTTACCTACATTTTTTCGCTACTCAAAAAAATGTTATTACCTTTGTCCAATAAATATTATTAAACATTTATTAAAATGAAAAAACTTTACACTTTATCTTTAATTCTGATTTCCGCTATCGGATTTTCACAACCTGTCTTAACTGCTTTTGTAGATGGTCCATGTCCTGGTGGTTTGCCAAAAGTATGTGAAATTTACGCTAAAGGAACCGTTGATTTTACGCAGTTTTCCGCACAAAATCAAACTAATGCTAACGTCGCTTGGGGAGCTGCAGTTGATTTGTCTTCTCTTGGAACAAGAACAAACGAATTTGTTTATATCATTTTAACAAATGGCAACCTACCAGTTGCAACTACAGAATTTCCTATGATCGTAGCTGGAAACAGTTTTGAAAGCGGCGTGATGAACCTTAATGGTGATGACCGATTAAGAATTATCAACACTTCTTCAGAAGCTGTAATTGACCAATTTGGCGTTAGTGACATTGACGGAACAGGCACTACTTGGGAATGGTTAGATACTTATGCAAAAAGAAATAACAGTACTGGTCCTGATGGTGGATTTGTTGAAGCAAATTGGACTTTTGCTCCTATCAATACCTTAGACACAGCTGGAACTTGTTTAACAGTTCCTGGCCCACAAGTGCAAACTATTGTTAACTTAGGATCGTTTACCCTAAGTTTAAACAAAAATGCAATTGCAGGTTTAAAAGTATATCCCAATCCAGTTGGAAACGGAATAGTATACATTTCTACTGATATCAATGCAGAAAAAAGTATTCAAATTTATGACATCCTTGGAAAACAAGTTTTAAATAAAGTAACTACTGCGGAATCAATTAATGTTGCCAATTTAAAATCTGGCGTATACATTATGAAAATTACAGAAGAAGGAAATACTTCTTCAAGAAAATTAGTGATTAAATAAGTTCACTTTTATTACATAAATCAAGCATCAACGAAAGTTGGTGCTTTTTTTATTCCTATTTTTGCCAAAAATAAATACGTTGTCTCCAACTGAAATTTTCTCGCTAGCAACCTCAAAAGCATTTGAAAAAATGGCACTCAAAGTGTTTCGTTTTCAGTATGATAACAATCTGGTTTATCAAGAATTTTGTCAGTTTCTTAAAAAAGATAAAGTGAACGTAAAAGCAATTGCCGACATTCCGTTTTTGCCTATTCAATTTTTTAAAAGTCATCGGGTGCTGAGTTCGCAATTGCCAATTGAAATCACATTTTCTAGTAGTGGCACAAGTGAAATGACAAATAGTCAACATTTTGTAACCGATTTAGCCTATTATGAAAAAAGTTTTCAAACTGCTTTTTCTCAGTTTTATGGTTCCACTGAAAACTATGTCATTCTTGCTTTGCTTCCTTCCTATTTAGAACGCGACGGTTCATCATTAATTTATATGATTGACGATTTGATAAAAAAATCTAACCATCCAGACAGCGGCTTTTACCTCCACAATTATGATGAATTAATTGAAAAATTAGAACTGCTAGAAGATTCTGGTCAAAATATCTTGCTGCTCGGCGTAACTTATGCTTTATTGGATTTAATCGAAAAGAAAAAATTTCGACTAAAAAATACGATTGTCATGGAAACGGGCGGAATGAAAGGCAAACGAAAAGAAATGATTCGCGAAGAATTGCACGCTATTTTAAGCGATGGATTTGGCGTTTCGACCATTCATTCTGAATATGGAATGACCGAATTACTGTCGCAAGCCTATTCTTTTGGTGATGGTATTTTTGAATGTCCGCCATGGATGAACATTTTAATTCGAGATACCGAAGATGCTCTCTCCTATCTTCCTGACGGAAAAACAGGCGGCATAAATGTCATTGATTTAGCAAATATCAATTCTTGCTCGTTTATTGCTACCCAAGATTTGGGCAAAAAAAATCCCAATCACTCGTTTGAAGTATTGGGACGTTTTGATGTAAGTGATATTCGTGGTTGCAACTTAATGGTTATATAAACCGCAAAATAAAATACGTTTTCTTTCCGCGTTGTAGCAACACAAATTCATTGTTGATTAAATCGGCTTCTGTAATCGAAAAATCTTCTGTTACTTTTTCACGATTTACTGAAATTGAATTTTCTTTTAAAGCCCTTCTCGCTTCGCCATTCGAAGCCATAAAACCCGATTTACTTGCTAATGCATCTACAATCGTAATTCCTTTTGTTAAATCAGATTTTGCAATTTCAGCTTGAGGAATTCCGTCAAAAACATCTAAAAAAGTTTGGTTGTCCAACGCTTTTAAATCTTCTGAAGTAGAATTTCCAAATAGAATAGAAGATGCTTTCACTGCTTTTTCATATTCTTCTTGTGAATGCACAAAAACCGTAATTTTTTCTGCTAATTTTTTCTGTAATAAACGCAAATGCGGTTCGGCTCTATGTTTTTTAATTAAGTCTTCAATACTTTCTTTATCTAAAAACGTAAATATTTTAATATATTTTTCGGCATCGGCATCGGTAGAATTAAACCAAAACTGATAAAATTTATAAGGCGATGTTTTATCGGCAGTTAACCAAACGTTTCCGCCTTCTGATTTTCCAAATTTAGAACCATCAGCTTTCGTGATTAAAGGCGTTGTTAAAGCGAATGCTTTTGCTCCTTCTTCTGAGTTTACGTTCATTCTACGCACTAATTCAGTTCCCGTAGTGATATTGCCCCATTGATCCGAGCCGCCCATTTGTAGCAAACAATTGTAATGCTTGTGCAAATAATAAAAATCATAGCCTTGAATCAATTGATAGGTGAATTCGGTAAACGACATGCCTTCTCCTACTTCACCACTCAATCTTTTCTTCACAGAATCTTTGGCCATCATATAATTCACCGTGATTCGTTTACCAATATCGCGAGCAAATTCAATGAAAGTAAAATCTTTCATCCAATCATAATTATTCACTAAAAGCGGTGCATTTGCTTCTGCAGAATTAAAATCTAAAAAACGAGAAAGCACGATTTTAATTCCTTCCACATTTTTGTTCAATGTTTCTTCGTCCAATAGATTGCGTTCATCTGATTTTCCTGACGGATCGCCAATCATACCGGTTGCTCCGCCCACTAAAGCGATAGGTTTGTGTCCAAAATTTTTTAAATGAACCAAAAGCATAATCTGAACCATACTGCCAATATGCAAAGAATCGGCGGTTGGATCAAATCCGATATAAGCCGTGGTGGATTCTTTTAACAATTGTTCATCCGTTCCCGGCATCATATCGTGAAACAAACCTCGCCAACGCAATTCTTCTACTAGATTTTTCATTTAAATTAATTTTGGCAAAGATAGTTTTAATTCGATAATTTGAAAATGTACAACGGAAACATTTATCTTTGTTTCTATGATTTTAGTAACAGGCGGAACCGGATTAGTTGGAGCACATTTACTCTTGCACTTAGCACAAAACGACGAAAAGCTGAAAGCGTTATATCGCAATAATACTTCGATTCTTAAAACGAAAGCATTGTTTGAACAATTTAAAAAAGCCGATTTATTTGCTTCTATTGAATGGGTTCAAGGCGATCTAAATGATATTCCAGCCTTAGAAATTGCTTTTGAAAACTGCAAAACAGTTTATCATTGTGCTGCCTTAATTTCGTTTGATTTTGCAGAAGAAGGCCGAATGCGAAAAGTGAATATTGAAGGAACCGCCAATATGGTTAATTTATCTCTAGCGTTTGGAGTCGAAAAATTTTGTTATGTGAGCTCCATTGCTGCTTTGGGCGATTTAAAAGAAAATGAAACGATTATAACCGAAGAAAGCGAGTGGAATCAAGAGAAAACGCATAGCGATTATGCCATTTCAAAATATGGAGCCGAAATGGAAATTTGGCGAGCTCAACAAGAAGGATTGCCGTGTATCATTGTCAACCCCGGTGTAATTTTAGGCTCTGGATTTTGGAATTCGGCAAGTGGCGAAATTTTTACAAAAATAAAAAAAGGAATGCCTTTTTATACCTTGGGATCAACTGGTTTTGTAGCCGTAGATGACCTAGTGAACGTGATGATTTTATTGATGAAGAGTTCGATTTCAGGCGAACGCTTTACTATTATTTCTGAAAATATCGACTTTAAAACACTTTCAAAATGGATTGCACAAGATTTAAAGGTCAAACCTCCTTATTTATATGCAAATCCGTTGATGACTTCCTTGGCTTGGCGTTTAGATTGGTTCCTTTCTAAATTATTATTCAAAAAGAGAATTTTATCTAAATTCATGGCAGTGGCTCTTCACGAATCGGGCATTTTTTCAAACAAAAAACTTACCTCAACAATAACGTACTCCTTTAAATCCATACGTTCTAGCATCAAAGAAATTAGTTCTCGTTATTAGACCGTTTCTTTTTAAAAACTTTGTTTTTTTGCTGGTTTAAAGTGGTATCCACTCCTATTTTTTCTTTAGAAGATGATTTTTTTGCTTTTGCAACGGCACTATCCGACAGGGCTTTTTGCTCGGTCAATTGCAACTCTACCTTTTCATACATTTTTTTATATGCTTTTAAATCAGTAGCATAATAAAGGTTGTTTTCTACAAATTGTAAACTATCTATGTTGTATTTTTTATAAATGTATGTGTACGGATTAATTTGATTCTGTTCTAAAGCAATTGGATTATTAGTTTTAATCGCTTCCAAAACACTTAAATCATAAAATATGGCAATCATTGTTTCTTCATCAATCAATTCTTCGGGTTTTTCAACCTTTCTTTCTTGACAAGAAACTACCATTAGTCCAATTAATAAGAAGAGTACATTTTTCAACTTCATTTTTTATCGGTTAAAAAGGAGTCGCATTCCAGCTTTGATTTCGCTTACTTTTGAGTTTTGAAAAACCAATTGGCCATTTACAAAAGTATGAGAAATTCGGGATTTAAAAGTTGTTCCTTCAAAGGGAGACCAACCGCATTTGTATAAAATATTCTCTTTTTTTACACTCCAAGGCTTTGCTGGATTAACAATTACCATATCGGCATAATAACCTACTTTTAAAAATCCTCTTTTTTCAATTTTGAAAATTTTTGCTGGATTGTGAGCCATTTTCTCTACGATTTTTTCAATTGAAATTTTCCCTTGATGAAACGCTTCAAACATCGCCACGACGGCATGTTGCACTAATGGCCCGCCCGAAGGAGCTTTGGTATAGACTTGATTTTTTTCTTCTAACGTATGCGGTGCATGGTCTGTTGCAATCACATCGATGCGGTCGTCTAACAAAGCGGCCCACAACGCGTCCCGGTCATTTTCAGTTTTTACCGCTGGATTCCATTTGATAAAATTTCCTTTCGTTTCATAATCCGCATCAGTAAACCACAAATGATGGATACAAACCTCTGCTGTAATTTGTTTTTCTTCCAATGGAATTTTGTTGGTAAACAAATCCAATTCTTTAGCCGTAGAAATATGAAAGACATGTAATCTAGCACCCGTTCGTTTGGCTAAATCAATCACTTTAACGGTTGATTTATAACAGGCTTCTACACTTCTAATTTCTGGATGGAATTTTACGGGTATGTCATCTCCGTATTCCTCTTTATATTTTTCAAGATTATTTTTTACAGTCGTTTCATCTTCACTATGAACAGCAATTAACAATTTAGTGTTAGAAAATATTTTTTCTAAAGCTTCTGAACTATCAACTAACATATCACCTGTTGAAGAACCTAAAAATAATTTTAAACCCGCTACATTTTTTGGGTTAGTTTTTAATATCTCTTCCAAATTATCATTTGTTCCCCCCATCATAAACGAATAGTTGGCATAGGATGATTTGGCTGCAATTTGGTATTTATCTTCTAATAATTCTTGGGTTATGGCGTTCGGAACCGTGTTGGGTTGCTCAATAAACGATGTAATTCCGCCTGCAACAGCTGCTTTTGACTCAGAGCCAATGTCGCCTTTATGGGTTAAACCTGGCTCCCGAAAATGAACTTGATCATCAATGGCTCCAGGAATTAAATAATTTCCTTCGGCATCAATTACTTTAAAATCAGGTTTTGCACTAATGCTATCGGCAATTTCAATAATAAAAGCGTCTTCAATTAATAAATCGCCTTCAAAAATCTTTCCTTCATTGACAATTTTAGCATTTTTTATTAAAATATTTTTCATTTTTTCGTATTAAAGTCGGTTGAATAATTTTCTGAATCGTAAAGAAATTACACCAAAAACAGCTTCTGTAATAATTCCGTTATTCATTTTGGATTTTCCCTGCGTTCTATCTGTAAAAATAATAGGAATTTCTATAATTTTAAATCCTCTGCAAAACGTTCGATATTTCATTTCAATTTGAAAAGCATAACCCACAAATTCTATTTTATCTAAATTAATCGATTCCAACACCTTACGTTGGTAACAAATAAATCCTGCTGTGGAATCATGGATTTTCATTCCAGTAATCAAATTTACATAAACAGAAGCAAAATACGAAAGCAAAACACGACTTAATGGCCAATTGACCACATTTACGCCTCGAATATAGCGAGAACCGATAGCCATTTCTGCTCCATCTCTAACACAAGAATCATGTAAACGTTCTAAATCGATTGGATTATGTGAAAAATCGGCATCCATCTCAAAAATAAATTGATAGTCCCGTTGCAAAGCCCATTTGAACCCGTGCACATAAGCTGTTCCTAACCCTGCTTTACCCGTTCGCACTTCTAAAAAAAGAGAAGATGGAAACTCTACTTGAAGTTTCTTTACTATTTCAAATGTTTTATCGGGCGAATTATCATCAACCACTAAGATATGAAAGTTTTTTTGCAATGCAAAAACTGCTCGAATAATACGTTCTATATTTTCGATTTCATTATATGTTGGAATTACAACTAATCCGTTATTCATAAATTCGAGAAATTTCAAAGCAAAAGTAAACTTTTTATAAAAGAGGAGTCATAATAATATTATAATAAAGTGAATGAAGTAAAAAAATACTAATTTTACAGCCATATTATGGACTATATTCTTGGACAACGAGCGATTGAAAATAAAGACTGGGCAACAATTTTGTTTGTCTTATGTTTTGTATTGATTGCGATTACCAAAACATTTTCTGAAGCCCGTTTTAACGATTTTTTGAAACTTATTGTCACTGATAAATACACAAAAATCTACAAAGATCCTTCATTTATATTAAGTTGGTTTACGATAAGTTTATTTATCGTTCAGTTGATTTCCTTTGCTTTTTTTATTTTGCTTCTTTTAAATTATTTTGGACTAGCTTCTAAGACCGATTGGATTAAATATATTCAAATTATTACCCTGATTGGCGTTTTTGTTTTGTCTAAATATTTAATTGAAAAAATTGTTGCGACTTCATTTAAAATTGAAGATTTTATTGAACAATTTAATCTTCAAAAAGTAAGTTATCGAACTTTTATCGGGTTGTTTTTGCTCCCTATAAATCTAATTCTGTACTATAACGACATTTCGTCAGATTTTATAATGTACGGAACAGTTGCTATTGTTTTGATTATCAATTGCTTTACGTACTTGCTATCGTTAAAGGCTTATCAAAGTTTGCTATTTAGTAAGATGTTTTATTTTATTTTGTATCTTTGTGCCCTTGAAATAGCCCCCTACTATTTTATGTATTATTGGTTTACAAGACGTTAGTTTTTATAACAAGTCCGTATATGAAAGTGAAAACAATTTTGGTGTCACAACCAGAACCTAAAGTAGAAAATTCCCCATACTTTGAGCTGAGTCAAAAGCATAAGGTGAAAATTGATTTCAGGCCCTTTATTCATATTGAAGGTGTTTCATCAAAGGATATTCGAGGTCAAAAAATTGACTTGAATAACTATACCGCCATCATTTTAACCAGTAGAAATGCTGTTGACCATTTTTTTAGAGTAGCAGAGGAAATGCGTTATAAAGTTCCAGAAGATTTGAAGTATTTTTGTCAATCGGAAGCAGTTGCTTTCTATCTTCAAAAATATGTGGTCTATCGGAAACGTAAAATTTATGTAGGACAAAAAGATTTTGTTGATTTATCTCCTTTGATAAAAAAATATAAAGATGAAAAATTCTTATTGCCCGCTTCTGATCAATTAAATTTCGACATCCCACAAACGCTTACTAATCTTAAAGTAGATTGGACGCAAGCTATTTTTTACCGGACGGTCATGAGCGATTTGTCAGATTTAGCAGATGTTTATTATGATATTTTAGCCTTTTTTAGTCCAACAGGCATTAAATCATTATTTAAGAATTTTCCGGATTTTAAACAAAACAATACCCGAATTGCTGTTTTTGGAAGCACAACTCAAAAGGAAGCCTTAAACCGTGGTTTGCGAGTAGATATTATGGCACCATCGCCAGAAGCTCCATCTATGACGATGGCTTTAGATAAATACATCGCAAAAACAAATAAGGATAAATAGTCTACTTCATTTTTTATAAAATAAAAAAGAGTCCCACAACATTGCGGGACTCTTTTCGTTTGGTTAGTTAAGGTAAAATTATAGTTGCGGACCAGCTTTTATTAAGTTTAGTCCTTCTTGGTTATCGGTATATTGAACGAAATTCTTAATGAATAATCCAGCTAAATTAGCAGCTTTCCCATTCCATTCGGTCGCATCTGAATACGTATCTCTTGGGTCAAGAATTGCTGGATTGACGTTTGGCAATGCTGTTGGAATATCAAAATTAAACATCGGAACTGTTTTCGTTTCCGCTTTTTCAATTGAACCGTCTAGAATAGCATCGATAATGGCACGCGTATCTTTTATAGAAATTCGTTTTCCAGTTCCGTTCCAACCCGTATTGACCATATAAGCGGTTGCGTTGTTTTCTTCCATTTTCTTCACCAACTCTTCGCCATATTTGGTTGGATGTAAAGATAAAAATGCTTTTCCAAAACAGGCAGAGAATGTTGGTTGTGGCTCTGTTACACCTCTTTCTGTACCGGCTAATTTAGCCGTAAATCCAGAAAGAAAATAGTATTTAGTTTGTTCCGGTGTTAACTTAGAAACAGGCGGCATTACTCCAAAAGCATCTGCTGTTAAAAAAATAACTTTGTTAGCATGACCCGCTTTTGAAACCGGTTTTACAATATTTTGAATATGATTTATCGGATACGAAACTCTTGTATTTTGTGTAACCGAACCATCTTTAAAATCAATTACTCCATTTTCATCGAGCGTCACGTTTTCTAATAAAGCATCTTTTTTGATGGCGGCATAAATATCCGGTTCATTTTCTTTACTTAAATCAATGGTTTTTGCATAACAGCCGCCTTCAAAATTGAAAACGCCTTCATTATCCCAACCGTGTTCATCATCACCAATTAATTCACGTTTTGGATCGGTAGACAAGGTCGTTTTTCCAGTTCCAGACAAACCAAAGAAAACAGCTACATCACCAGCTGCACCTTTATTAGCAGAGCAGTGCATTGACGCAACTCCTTGCAAAGGCAAATAATAATTCATCATCGAGAAAAGGCCTTTTTTCATTTCGCCACCATACCATGTTCCTCCAATGATTTGTACTTTTTCTGTTAAGTTAAACGCCACATAAACTTCTGAATTTAAACCGTGAGCAGCGTAATCTTTAAATGTTGTTTTAGAACCGTTCATTACAATAAAATCAGGGGCACCAAAATTTTCAAGTTCTTTTTCTGTTGGACGGATGAACATATTTTTTACAAAATGTGCCTGCCATGCCACTTCCATAATGAAACGCACTTTCAACCGCGTGTTTTCATTAGCACCACAAAAGGCATCGACAACAAAAAGCCTTTTGCCAGAAAGTTGATTTACGGTATTTTCTTTTAACACATTCCATGTTTCTGGAGAAATTGGTTTATTGTCGTTTGGGGCTTTTGGCGAATTCCACCAAATGGTATCTTTCGTCACCGAATCTTCTACAATATATTTATCTTTTGGAGAACGACCAGTAAACTCACCGGTCATCACATTAACCGCTCCAAGGTCGGATAACTGCCCTTTTTCAAAGCCCTGAAGACCTGAGCTAAGCTCCTCGTCATATAAAAATTTAAACGAAGGATTGTAGATTATTTCTTGGGTATTTAATATCCCATATTCTTCTAACGAAATCGATTTCGTAATTTGAGCGAATGTATCCATAAAATTAACCGTTTAGTTGTGTTTAATTATTTGGCAAAAATAAAAATTAAATCTTTACTATTTTAGAATTATCAATAAATTATCTTTTTTGTTTATAAATATCTAAAAATAAGACCGTCCAAGCCGCAATTAATAACAATCCTCCAATCGGAGTAACTGGCCCTAAAAACCCAAAATCAACCCCAGTGACAGTTGGTGTTGCCAATAAATAAATCGACCCCGAAAAAAATAAAATACCACTCAAAATCAAAATTAAAATATTTTTTTTTCTTTTTTCACCAACCAATGAAGTTGAGCCAAGAAAAAGTAAAAAAATAGCATGATACATTTGATAACGAACGCCTGTTTCAAAAGTTATCAATTGACTTTCTGTGAGCTGTGTTTTTAATGCGTGAGCTCCAAATGCTCCTAAAATAATAGCTAAAATTCCGAGAATGCAGGCAAAAAGAATAATTTTTCGATTCATTTGAATTGTTATGTTGCACAAAATTACACAATTAAATTTTCTCAAAAAAAGAATTAACAGCGGTTAATTTGTTAGAAATATAACATTTGCGTACTTTCGTGTGATTTTTATAACGAAAACAATGAGAAATATATTGATTATTGGAGCGGGTCGATCTGCTTCTTCACTTATTAAATACTTGCTAACAAAGTCTGATTCAGAAAAATTACAAATTACAATCGCTGATTTGTCTTTAGAATTGGCTCAGAAAAAAACCAATAATCATCCTAATGCAATACCGATACAGTTAGATATTATTAACATCGAACAACGTCAGAAAGAAATTCAAAAGGCGGACATCGTTATTTCAATGCTTCCTGCTCATTTACACGTGGAAATTGCCGAAGATTGTATTGCTTTCAAAAAAAATATGGTAACGGCTTCCTACATTAGTCCGAAAATGCAAGAATTAGACGCTCAAGCCAAAGAAAATGGTTTGATTTTTATGAATGAAATCGGACTTGACCCAGGTATTGACCACATGAGTGCGATTAAAGTAATTGATGAAATTAGAGAAAAAGGTGGAAAAATGATTCAATTCGAATCGTTTTGCGGTGGCTTAGTGGCTCCAGAAAGTGATACTAATTTATGGAATTATAAATTTTCTTGGAATCCAAGAAATGTAGTTTTGGCGGGACAAGGTGGAGTTTCTAAATTTATTCAAGAAGGAAAATACAAATATATTCCGTATACTAAATTATTTAGACGAACAGAATTTTTAGAAGTTGAAGGCTATGGTCGATTTGAAGGTTACGCTAATCGCGATTCTTTAAAATACCGCAGCATTTACGGTTTAGACGATATTTTGACGATGTATCGCGGAACGCTTCGCCG
>Ga0105045_10001457_pt1 | contig 19323 bp, 16 predicted proteins | sample MAT02_FD_78089 | JGI IMG/M metagenome (GOLD analysis project Ga0105045, IMG submission 78089) | Freshwater microbial communities from Lake Fryxell liftoff mats and glacier meltwater in Antarctica - MAT-02 (megahit assembly) | ecosystem: Environmental > Aquatic > Freshwater > Ice > Liftoff... | reverse complement strand
GCCGCCGCCTTGCGCATGGGCTTGCCGGATTTCCCGGCCTTTTCTGCAATGATGACAAGGGCTTCTTCCAGCGTCAACACCTCGGGCTCCACCCCTTTCGGCAAGGTTGCATTGACCTTGGCCCATTTGACGTAGGGCCCGTACTTGCCCGGCATCACCTGCACTTCGCCGCCATCCGGATGCTCACCCAGTGTCCGCAGCGGGCCAGCAGGCGCCGCGCCACCGCGCCGGCCTGCGATCTTTTGCGCCAGCACTTCCATCGCGCGGTTCATGCCGATGGTGAACACCTCCTCCACATCCGGGATATTGGCGTAGGTGGAGCCGTGCTTGACGTAGGGCCCGAAGCGGCCGATCGCCGCCTCGACCGGATCGCCTGTTTCTGGGTGGGGGCCGATGGTGCGGGGAAGCGACAACAGATCAAGCGCGCGGTCCAGCGTCAGGCTGTCGGCTGACCAGCCCTTGGGCAGGCTTGCGCGGTCGGGTTTTGGCTGCGCCTCGGTCGCTTCGCCGCGCTGGACATAGGGGCCAAAACGGCCTGAGCGCAGGGAGATCGGGTTTCCGTCTGCATCTTCGCCCAGGACCTTGCCATCGACCCCACCTTCTTCCCCGCCCGATATGGGGCGGGTGTAGCGGCACTCCGGATAGTTCCCGCACCCGATGAACGCCCCGCCGGAGCGAGAGGTTTTCAGATGCAGCCGCCCGGTGCCACAGACCTGGCATTGCCTTGGGTCTGCCCCATCCTCACGCAGCGGGTAAAGGTGCGGTGCAAGGAAATCGTCGATCTTGGTCAGGACCTCACCAATCCGAAGATCGGCGGTTTCAGCAACCGCAGCCGAGAAATCGCGCCAGAAGCGGGTCAGCACATCCTTGTAGTCCCGGTCTCCGGCCGAGACGTCATCCAGCTCCGTCTCAAGATCGGCGGTGAAGTCATACTCCACATACTTGCGGAAATAATTGGTCAGAAAGGCCGTGACCAGACGGCCCTTGTCTTCGGGAAACAGGCGGTTCTTGTCTTTGCGCACATATTCGCGGTCCTGGATCGTGGTCAGGACGGAAGCATAGGTAGACGGTCGCCCGATCCCCAGTTCTTCCATCCGCTTGACCAGCGTCGCCTCGGTATAGCGGGGGGGTGCCTGGGTGAAATGCTGGTCCGGGGTGACGCTGCGCTTGTCGGCAGCCTCGCCCGCCATGATCTGAGGCAGGCGACCTTCGTCGTCGCCTTCCTCATCCCGGCCTTCATCATAGACTTTCAGGAAGCCGTCAAACAGAACGACCTGACCATTGGCCCGCAAGGTCACCTGCCCGTCGGCCGATGCGACATCGACCACCGTCCGCTCCAGCCGGGCAGCGGACATCTGGCTCGCAATGGTGCGTTTCCAGATCAGGTCATAGAGGCGCTTCTGGTCGGTATCGGCAAGGCGCAGCTTGTCGGGTGCCGCGGCCATATCGGTGGGACGGATGCATTCGTGGGCTTCCTGCGCGTTCTTGGCCTTGTTCTTGTACATCCGGGGGCTGTCCGGCACGTAAGCAGCCCCGAACCGGCGCTTGATCTCATCGCGGGCGGCCATCACCGCCTCGGGGGACATGTCGATGCCGTCGGTCCGCATGTAGGTGATCAGCCCCGCCTCATACAGGCGCTGTGCCGCGCTCATGCATTGCTTGGCGCCCATGCCGTGCTTGCGGCTGGCTTCCTGCTGCAGTGTAGAGGTCATGAAGGGCGGCCAGGGGTTGCGGGCGGCGGGCTTTGCCTCAACCGCGCTCACTGTCAGTCCGCGGGACGATACCGCCGCGACGGCCAGTTCTGCCGCCTCGGCCGTCGGGATGTCGAACTTTGACAACTTCCTGCCGCCCAGAACCGACAGCGTCGCTTCATATTCCTGCCCGCGCGGGGTGACCAGAAGCGCCTTTACCGTCCAGTATTCCTGCGCGCGGAACGCCTCGATCTCCAGCTCCCGCTCCACGATCAGGCGCAGGCAGACCGACTGCACCCGCCCGGCCGATTTCGCCCCCGGCAGCTTTCGCCAGAGGACGGGCGAGAGAGTAAAGCCCACGAGGTAATCCAACGCGCGGCGGGCAAGGTAGGCCTCGACCAGCGGCATGTCGACCTGGCGGGGGTTCTTCATCGCCTCGGTTACCGCGTCCTTGGTGATGGCGTTGAAGGTGACACGGGCGACCGTCTTGCCCTTCTTCAGGCTTGAGGCCAACGCCTCTTGCAGGTGCCAGCTTATCGCCTCACCCTCACGATCGGGGTCGGTGGCAAGGATCAGCGTGTCGTCAGTCTTAAGCGCCTCGGCGATTGCCTTCACATGTTTGCGGCTGTCGGCAGAGACCTCCCAAAGCATGGCAAACCCGTCATCAGGGGCGACCGAGCCGTCCTTGGGCGGCAGGTCACGGACATGGCCGTATGAGGCGAGGACGGTGAAGTCTGGCCCCAGATATTTGTTGATTGTCTTGGCCTTGGCAGGAGATTCAACGACGACGACTGGCATGATTTCCCGACTCTCCCGCGCCCACCGAATGGCGGGGCACCATGTGGGACAAGCGCGGGGCTTGTCAACCGGGGGGGTAGACTGGGGCCCGAGGCGGGCAGGGAAAGGCTGTCGGCACATTGCGCCAAGACATTGACAGTCAGTCCACGCGGGACAGCAGCCCTCCGGCCTGGCGGTTGATCCGGCCGTCAAGCTCCAGCGTCAACAGCTCCGGGGCCAGTTGGGCCGGGGTCACGTCAAGATCGCGCAACAACTGGTCTTCCGCCAGCGGGCTGGGGCCAAGCCGGGCAAGGATCATGCTGTGCAACAGGGCTGTGTCCTTCAGCGGGCGCTGCGGCACCTCTGGCCCCGGCAGGGGCGGCAGGCGCATTTCAGGCATGGGGTAGGCTTCGGTCGGCGCGCCCAGCGCCTCCAGCACGTCGGCCGTGCCGCGGATCAGCGTCGCCCCATCGCGGATCAGCATGTTGCAACCGCTGGCGCGCGGGTCGAACGGATGCCCGGGCACCGCCATCACATCGCGCCCCTGATCCAACGCCGTGCGCGCGGTGATCAGACTGCCGGATTTCGCCGCCGCCTCAACAACGATGACGGCGCGCGACAGGCCCGATACCAGCCGGTTGCGCAATGGGAAATGCCGCGCTTGCGGTTCCAGCCCCGGCGGCTGTTCGCTGATGCGGCAGCCCTTTGCCGCGATTTCCAGCGCCAAGGCCAGGTTTTCGGGTGGGTAGATGACATCGACCCCGCCCGCCATCACTGCCACTGTCCGCGCCGGCCCGCTTTCGGCAAGCGCTGCGGCGTGCGCTTCGGCATCGATGCCGCGTGCCAAGCCCGATATGACGGTAAACCCGGCCGCCGCCAGCCCCTGCCCCAGCCGCCGCGCCGTGCGCACGCCAAGGGACGAGGCATTGCGTGCCCCCACCATCGCCACGGACGGGCGGTTCAAAAGGCTGACATCGCCCAGCGCCCACAGGATTGGCGGCGCATCGTTTAGGTCGAGCAAAGCTTGCGGATATTCCGCCGTTCCATGCACCAGAAGCCGCGCGCCTGCCTTGGCGCCTTGCCGCATCTCGGCCTCGGCCACCCCCAGGGGGCAGACCTCGTACTGCTCCACTCCCGCCGCGCGTGCGATCCCGGGCAGGGCCGCCAGCGCCGCGCCGGCTGACCCATGTTCTGCCAGCAGCCGATGATAGGTCACCGCCCCGACCCGGCGCGAGCGAACCAGTCGCAGGGCGGACAACCAATCCCCTGCCGTGTCCGACAGTTCCCGGTTCGATAACTGACCATCCGCCATGTGCCACCCCGCCCGATTCTCGATCTGCGATCTGCTTCAGGCAGCCTGCACCGGCCAAGGTTAATGAAACCTGAACGCGGTTTGCTCTTTTTCCAAATACTCACGCCGGAGGCTTCGCCAGTGCCCGTGTGCGCCGCATCAACGCCGCATCAAGAAGGATTGAACCCGGCTGCAATTTTTGATCAAATACCGCAAAGGCTCCGATGGCCCGGGGTCACCAAGGGGAGCCTGACCATGCTGAACGCCGAAGTCGCCAAGCGCCGTGACGATGCCATTTCGCGCGGAGTGGGGATGATGACCCAGATCTACGCAGATCGCGCGCTGAACGCCGAAGTCTGGGATATCGAGGGCAACCGCTACATCGACTTTGCCGCCGGGATTGCGGTGGTGAACACCGGGCATTGCCACCCCAAGGTGATGGCCGCCGTGGCGCACCAGATGACCAAGTTCACCCACACCTGCCATCAGGTGATGCCTTATGAAAACTATATCCGCCTTGCCGAACGGCTGAACGACAAGGTGCCGGGCGATTTCAGGAAGAAGACGATCTTCGTCACTACCGGCGCCGAGGCTTGCGAAAACGCAGTCAAGATCGCCCGCATCGCTACCGGTCGCAACGCCGTGATCGCCTTTGGCGGCGGGTTCCATGGCCGGACCTTCATGGGGATGAGCCTCACCGGCAAGGTAGAACCGTACAAGATAGGCTTCGGCGCGATGATGCCGGATGTCTACCACGTCCCGTTCCCGATGGACCCGCACGGCATTTCCACAGCCGATGCGATGAAGGGGATGGAAAAGCTGTTCAAGGCTGATCTCGACCCCGCCCGTGTCGCCGCGATCATCTTTGAACCGGTGCAGGGTGAAGGCGGCTTCTACCCCGCACCGACCGACCTTGTTCGCGCCATTCGTGCCTTGTGCGACAAGCATGGCATCGTGATGATCGCCGATGAAGTGCAGACCGGTTTCGCCCGCACCGGCGCCCTTTTCGCAATGGAGGCTTATGGCGTCGCCGCCGACCTGACCACCATGGCCAAGGGCCTTGCGGGTGGCCTGCCGCTGGCCGCCGTTACCGGCCGCGCCGACCTGATGGATGCCGCCAATCCCGGCGGGCTGGGCGGCACCTATGCCGGCAACCCCTTGGGCATCGCCGCCGCCAATGCCGTCCTTGACGTGATCGAGGAAGAAGACCTCTGCGCCCGTGCCAATGAGCTTGGCAGCCGCCTGAAGCAGCGGCTGGAGGCTTTGCGCTCGACCACACCGGAAATCATCGACATCCGCGGCCCCGGCTTCATGGTCGCGGTCGAGTTTGCCAATCCCGGGACGAAAGAACCCGACGCAGGCTTCACCAACCGTGTCCGGCTGGAAGCGCAGAAGCGCGGGCTTATCCTGCTGACCTGCGGCGTCTATGGCAATGTCGTCCGCTTTCTGGCCCCGATCACCATCCCTGACGCGCATTTTGCCGAAGCGATGGAGATTCTGGAGGCGGCGGTCGCAGCGGCCCGCCAAGGCTGACGCGCGGTGGTCTACCTGACAGATCAGACCAAGGCGGGTGGCATCGACCTGATGGGCGCAATCGAAGGGCTGGCAGCCTCGGGTGGGCCCGGGCCGTTTCGGCAGGTTTTTGATCTGACACGGCTGGTCCTTGGGCGGCAGGGCGTCCGGCCCGAGGAGTATTTCACTTATGCACTCTGGCGCGAGGATCGGGGGCGGGCGTTTCTGAAAGGCTTTGTGCCGAACCGCCGAACCCGGGCCTTCAATACCTCGCTGCACATGCCCGCGCGGGGGTTGGCCAATGCCATCCTGAACGACAAGCCCCGGACCGAATCGGTTCTTGCCGCCCGGGGTCTGCCGGTGACGCGGACGCTTGCGATATATCTGCCCGCCCCTGACCCAAGCCTTTCCGCGCTGTCCGATCTGCGCCAGTTGACCTCAACCGCCGAAATCGCCGCGTTTCTCTCCGATGCTGCCAACCTGCCGGTCTTCGGAAAACCGCGGTCAGACAGCTTCGCACGGGGAGCCGCGATGATCGAGGCACGGGTCGGCGCAGACCAACTGCTCTTTCTGAACGGCAAGACCGCGCCCATCGCGGGCCTTGCGGCCGAAATCGCGGCGGACTGGTCGCGGGGCTACCTGTTCCAGCCGTTCTACCAATGCGAAACCGGGCTGCGCCGTCATGTCGGGGCGGCAATGGCTTCGGTCCGGATCGTCACCCTGTGGACCGCGCGCGGCGTTGAACCCTGGTACGCCGTGATCCGTCTGCCCTCAAAATCTGCGATGCATGATGGTGACGTGGGCGAAACACGGATCTGGGGGCTGATTGACCTTGCCTCGGGCCGGATCACTCGACTGCGGTCCTTGCGCGACCCTTTGGGTCCGGATCTCATCCATGGCAACGACCCGGATTCACCCTTTCTTGGCTATGCGCTGCCGCATTGGAAGCAAGCCGTCCAGAACTGCCTTGCCGGGCATGAGCACTTTCCGGGCCATGGCATTCTTGGGTGGGATGTGTTCCTGACCGACGCCGAGGCCCTGCTGAACGAGGCCAACGCAAACCCCGGTCATGTCTATCAGGTGGCGGCCCAGCGTCCGCTGCTGAACGAAGATCTGCGCCCGGCCTATGATCGAGCCCTTGCCTTTGCCCGCAGGTACGGCGGCGGCCAGACCAGCTTGTAGCACCAGCGTCTGGTGAATTTGTGCCGACCCACACTTGCACCGTCAGAATCCCGCCGGCAGCGGGACAGCGTCTGGAACCCGAAGCGCCGGTCCGCGTTATGTTGTTGGCGCGGATGTCCCGCACGGAGCAGAATCATGACACGCTACATTCTCATCCTACCCCTTCTTATCCTTCCCTTGGCTGCTTGCCAGACCTCGGAACAGAACGCGGCGCTCGGGGCCCTTGGTGGCGCAGCCGTTGGCGCGGCAGTATCGTCCGATTCGGACCGGACCAAGGGTGCCTTGGTTGGTGCGGCGGTGGGCGCTGCAGCCTCGACGCTGATCGGCCCGGCGCAGACCCAAGGCCAGTGCTACTATCGCGACCAGTACGGCCAGCGCTTCATCGCCGCCTGCTGACCGGCTTTGACGGGACCGGGGCCCCATGATCCGCATTTCTGATCGGGGGCTCATCCCGAGAGCATCTGTCAAGGTGCAGCCGCGGCTGTCGCGCGCAGCGGATTGAGGGGCACGCGCCCCCCTTCCTTGTCTGCGATACAGCCGCTAAAAGGACGGCCAAAGCTGCAAAGGCCGTCCATGACCAACCTGTCGCACGGCATCCACCTTGCCTCAGCCAGCGTGAAGCTGGGCGACCGACATGTCCTTGACCGATTGACACTTGCACTTACGGAAAAGCGAATCGGCATCCTGGGCCGCAACGGATCCGGCAAGACGACGTTATTGCGGCTGATTGCCGGATTGATCGGGCCAGATAGCGGCACGGTCAGACTGGACGGTTTCGACCCGTTCACAGACCGCAGAGCAGCCCTGGCGGCCGTCGGGATCTTGTTCCAGAACCCTGATCACCAGATACTTTTTCCCACGGTCGAGGAAGAATTGGCCTTCGGCCTGGCCCAGCAAGGCCTGCCCCAGTCGCAGGCCCTTGGCCGGGCCGTCGAAGCGCTGAAGGCCGAAGGACGCGCACATTGGGCCAAAGCGCCCGTCACGAGCCTTAGCCAAGGCCAGCGGCACTATCTGTGCCTTCTGTCGGTGCTGCTGATGAAGCCCCGAACGATCCTTCTGGATGAACCGCTCGCCGGGCTGGACCTGCCGACACAAGACCACCTTGCCCGCAGCTTTGCCGCCCTGCCGCAGCGGCTGGTGACAATCAGCCACGACCCTGCCACCTTGGCTGCGGCAGACCGTGTGCTGTGGCTTGAGGGCGGTCGCATCGCCGCCGATGGCCCGCCCTTGCAAGTCATCCCCGCCTTCATCGCCGAGATGTCCCGGATTGGAGCCCGCGATGCTGACGCTGATCTCGCCGGTTGAAATCTGGGCGCACCGCGTGCCCGCGGGGCTGAAGCTCGGGTTGCTGGCCGCGGCGACCATGGGGCTTTTCGCGTTGAAGTCCCCGCTGCTGCTGGCTTTGGCTGCCACTGCGACAGGGGCACTCTACCTCTCTGGGGGCACCGGATTTGCCGTTGCCGGGCTTCGCCTCGTTCGCCCGCTCTGGCCCTTTGTCCTGATCGTCGGCCTTTGGCACCTGTGGACCGCCGACCCCGGCGGGGGGGCCTCCATCCTGCTGCGGATGCTGACTGCCGTTGCGCTGGCCAACTTCGTGACCATGACCACGCGGCTTTCCGACATGATCACCGTCTTTCAGATGCTTGCCCGCCCGCTTGGCGCCCTTGGTTTGTCGCCCCGTCGTCTGGCCATAGCCATGGCGCTGGTGATCCGTTTTATCCCCGTCATGCTGGACCGACTGGTGCAGATATCGCAAGCGTGGCGCGCAAGGTCCCGCCGCCGCGCGGGCTGGCGGGTGCTCGTCCCCGCGACCCTCGCCGCCCTTGACGATGCCGACCGCGCGGCCGAGGCCTTGCGCGCCCGGGGCGGGGCTGGTTAAACAGCCCCGTCCAGCGGAGGCACCATGGAACGCAACCTGACCCACATCGCCCTTTTCGCCGCCCTGATCGCGGTGCTTGGGCTGATCCCCCGGATCGACCTTGCCGCAGGCGTGCCGATCACTGCGCAATCGCTGGGGATCATGCTTTGCGGCACCGTGCTGGGCGCAAGACGCGGGGCGCTGGCGGTGCTATTGTTCCTCACCCTCGTCGCCGCTGGCCTTCCGCTTCTGTCGGGCGGGCGCGGCGGGCTCGGCGTCTTTGCCGGGCCGTCCGTCGGCTTTCTGGTGGGCTTTCCCGTGGCCGCCTTCGTTGCCGGCTGGATCATGGAGCGGACCACGATTGCCCCCGGAACTGCCGCCACCGCCGCTTCGGTCATCGGTGGCATCGGGGTGCTTTATGTCTTCGGCATCAGTGGCATGGCGCTGAACCTTGGGCTTTCGCTGACCGAGGCGTCACTCCTTGGCATGGCCTTCCTGCCCGGCGATGCGCTGAAGGCCGTGCTTGCCGGAATGATCACCCAAAGCCTGGCGCGGATGCGCCCCGCCTCGCTTTTGTCGCGGACCTGACGCGTCCAGCAGCAACGCCGACCCGATCCCTCCGGCCGAGGCGATGGCGGCCAACCCCCGTCCCTGCCGCAAACTGTGGAACAGCCGCACCGCCAGAATTGCCCCCGACGCGCCGATCGGATGCCCCCGCGCAAGCGCTCCGCCGCCCGGGTTGACCAGCGCCGGATCCAGGCCCGCGCCCATCACCACCGCGATGGCCTGTACAGCGTAGGCCTCCATGATTTCCGCGATACTGAGGGGTTCGCCGGCCCAGACCCGGGCAATGGCCGCCAACGGCGCAAGGCCGGGCTCTTGCGGATTGCCACCGACAGTGGCTCCGCCCACAATTGCCAGCCCCCGACCAGCGGCCACCCGGTCCGAGACGACCAGACAGACCGCCGCCGCATCTGCCGCAACCGCCGCCGTGGCCGCCGTGATGCTGCCCGAAACCACTGGCGCGCGGGCCATAAGGCCGGGCGTCAGACGGCGCGCAAAGGCATCTTGCGTGACCCCATTGACGGGAAGAATTTCGGCGAAATGGTCTGTTTTCAATGCCTTGGCGTGGCTTTCCGCAGCCCAGGCTTCTTGGCGTCCGCGGCTGATGCCCCGCCGCTGCGCCAAAGCCTCGGCCGCCTCTGCCATGCCGGGATCGCGGTCGGGCCAGGGGGTGAAGGGCGCCTGATCATAGGCGACGGCGGCCCCCCCCTCAAGGTCGGTCGCCAGCCGCTGCGGTCTGCGGGAAAAGCTTTCGACCCCCCCCGCCAGCACCACATCCACCACCCCGCTGTCCACCAAAGCCCGCGCCAGAAAGATCGCATCCAGCCCGCCCGCGCATTGTCTGTCGATGCTGAGGCCCGCCACCGACAAGGGCAACCCCGCCGCCAGTGCCACCCGCCGTGCAGGATTGCCACCGGCGCCGAGGGCGTTCGACAGGATCAACTCGTCCACCTGATCAGGGTTGATTTCGGCATCGGCCAGACAGGCAAGCAGAACCGGCGCGCCCAGTTCTTCAATCGACAACCGGGCAAAGGCCCCGCCGCGCGGCACCACCGCCGTTCTTCGCGCAGCAATCAGACGGGCCATTTCACCCGCGCCTCCAGCGCCTTCAGGTCAGTCTTGCCCGTGGGCAGGATTGGCCAATCATCCAGCCATATCATTGCCTTGGGGGTCTTTAACGGCCCAAGTTCCGCGCGCAGTTCTGCCTTGACCCGGGCCTCTACTGCCCGGTCGCCCTGCACGAAAGCCACGAGGACTGCGCCTCGTTTGCGTTCGGGAACAGGCAACACGGCCGCTTGCGTGATTCCGGGCATCCCGGCCAGAACAGCCTCGATCTCCTCCGGGAAAACGTTCTGATCGGCCACCGTCACCATCCGCCCGGCCCGGCCGCGCAGATAAAGGAACTCGCCTTCCATCCGGCCAATCTCGCCCACGGAAAGCCAGCCGTCACGCCACTGCGCGCCACCGGAGACGCCCGCGTAACCTAAGAAAAGATAAGGACTCTTTACCCAAATTTTGCCCACCTCGACCGATATTTCCACCCCCGGATAGGGACGGCCGACAGACCCCTCAGGGGTGTCGTCATCGGCCAGAGTGATGAAACTCGTCTCAGCCGCCCCGTAGAACTCGCGGATTGTCGCGCCCGGGGCCATGGCCCGCATCGCCTTCCGCAAGGTGGGGTCGAGTTTCGATCCGCCAACCAGCACCAGCCGCAGATCCGGGCACGTCCCCGACCCGAGAAGTCGCAGTTGCGCGGGTGTTGCGTAAAGGTGGGTGATGCGGCGATCAACAAGGGCCGTCCGCTGGCGGTCAGGTCGCAACAGGTCAAGAAGGTGGACCTCTGCCCCAAGGTTAAGCCCTTCGACCGCGCCGTAAAGCGCCAGCGAATGTACCAGCCGCCCCAGCACCGCAATCCTGGCGCCCAGGCCGATGCCGAACCCCGCATTCACCGCGAAACTTGCGGTCCAGGAGGCTTGCGTCCGCACAATGCGCCGGGGTGTGCCAGTCGACCCGGCGGTCAGAGTTTCAAACAGGGGTGCCTTGCCAATGACAGCGCCTGGCTGATCGACAGCCCCGATCCGAAACGCCGCCAGACCAATGACTTGCGCCAAGCCTGCGGCACCGTCCGGGACCACCGGCCCAGTAGGGGTTTGCGGCGAAACCCCGCGACCCGACGCATCCACCAGCCGCGCCTCTGGATGCCAGCGGAAGCTGTCGGTCATGCTTTCAGAAGGCTCGCCATCCGGCGCAGGGCCAAGAGATAGCCGTCCGTCCCACAGCCTGCGATCACCCCATCGGCACGGTGGCTGACATAGGAGTGGTGCCGGAACGCCTCACGCTTGTGGATGTTCGAAATGTGCACTTCAAGCACCGCGCCGTCATAGGCGTTGAGCGCGTCCAGAATGGCAATCGACGTGTGCGAATAGGCCCCCGGGTTGATGATGATCCCGGCCGAAGCACCCCGCGCCTCGTGAATCCAGTCAACCAGCTGGCCCTCATGGTTCGACTGCAACGCGCGGACCCGCAGGCCAAGGCCCTCGGCCAGATCGGCGACCTTGGCGGCAACATCGTCCAGTGTGTCGTGCCCGTAAATCTCCGGCTGGCGCAGGCCAAGCAGGTTAAGGTTCGGACCGTTCAAAAGGGTAACAAGCTTTGGCATAGGGCCTCCGCGAAGGGTTCGCGTGACATTAGCCGATCAGCGCCAAGGGGCAAGCCCAAGGAAAAATGGCGGCCCTCCGATCCTGCCAGGATAGGATCTGAAGGCCGCCCAGGGGAGACGTCGTTCACCCTGATGGGCCGATTTCAGGCCACTTTCTCCAGAACAACATCCGGCGTGATGCCAAGTGCGCGCACGACCTCTCGCGTCAGGTGCGGGCGGTTCAGGGTGTAAAAGTGCAGATCTTCCACCCCGCCTTGCAGCAAACGGTCGCACAAGGCAGTGCAGTGGGTCAGTGCCAAAAGCTCCTCTCGATCGTCGCGGGCGGCGGTGGTGAAGGCTTCATCCAACTTCACCGGTACTTGCGTGCCACAGCGGTTGGCGAACTTCTTCGCGCCAGACCAGCTGGTGATCGGCAGGATGCCGGGGATAATCGGGGCGGTGATCCCGGCGCGAGCGCAGGAATCGCGGAAGCGAAAGAAGGTGTCGGCGTTGAAGAAAAACTGGGTGATGGCGGAAGAGGCGCCTGCGTCGATCTTGCGCTTGAGCCAGGTAACATCGGCAGCACTGTCGGCGGCATCGGGATGCGGCTCCGGGTAGGCGCCGACGCGGATGGTGAACTTGCCGGTTTTCGCCAGCTTTTCAACCAGTTCAACCGAGCTTGCAAAGCCCAGGGGGTGCGGGACGAACCGCTGCGCGCCTTTTTGTGCATCACCGCGCAGGGCGACGATCTCGGTCACGCCAGCATCCGCGTAGGATTCAGCGATGGACAGGGTTTCGGTCTTGGTCGCGTCAACGCAGGTCAGGTGGGCGGCAACCTTCAGCCCGTAGTTGCGGTAAATCGTCGAAACCGCCTGATGCGTCAGGGTGCGGGTGCCCCCCCCTGCGCCATAAGTCACGGAAACAAATGAGGGTTTCATGGGGGCAAGCGCCTGCACGGTTTCCCACAGCCGGAAAGACGCGTCCAGCGACTGCGGCGGGAAGAATTCAAAGCTGATGCGCGGCGTTGTCATGACGGTCTCCTTCATTGCCCCTCTTGTCTCAGATTTGCCGATGTGAGACCAATTCATAGTTTTCACGTTCTTCATGAGGTTCATTCATGTACGTCGAGCTACGCCACTTGCGCACGATCCGTGCGATTCAGCAGGCCGGAGGGTTGGCCCGGGCGGCGGAAGTGCTGAACATGACCCAGTCGGCGCTGAGCCATCAGGTCAAGGGGCTGGAGGACCAGGCCGGGATGGAGCTGTTCGTTCGCCGGTCAAAACCAATGCGGCTGTCGGCGGCGGGACACCGGATGTTGCGGGCGGCAGAGCGGATCCTTCCAGAGATAGACGCGATGGAGGAGGAGTTCCGCGCGTTACGTGCTGGAAGAACCGGGCGGTTGCATATCGCGATCGAGTGTCATGCCTGCTTTGACTGGCTGTTTCCGGTGCTGGAGATGTTTCGCCATGCTTGGCCAGAAATTGACGTCGATATCCGCGCGGGCCTTGCGTTCGAGGCGCTGCCGGCGCTGAACCGCGAGGATGTGGATCTGGTGATCTCCTCTGATCGGGAACCGCCGCCCGGAATCCTGTTCAATCCGCTTTTCGACTATCATCCGACTTTTGTCGCCTCATCCCAGAACCCATTGGCCGAAAGGGCCTTCATCACGGCCGAAGACTTTCGCGATCAGGTGTTGATCACTTACCCGGTCAGCCGAGACAAGCTTGATATCTTTACAGAAATCCTGACGCCGGCAAAGGTGGAACCCCGCGCACAGCGCACGGCAGAACTGACGGCCGTAATCCTGATGCTGGTCGGATCAAACCGCGGAGTGGCGGTCCTGCCCGATTGGGTGATGCGCGAAGTGAAGTCAAATGCCGACTATGTCACGCGGCCCTTGGGGCCTGAGCCGGTGCTGAAGCGGATGTTTGCCGCAACGCGGGCCGAAGATGCGGGCAAGCCCTACATGGCGCATTTCCTGCGGTTGGCGAGGAGCGAGCCGGTGAAACTGCAGCGAAGCGAACCATCACTGCAAACCGGCTGATCGCCAAGCTTTGCCCCACAGCAGGACCTGCGCCAGACCAAGGGCCAGACCAAGGCAGAAGATATCACGCCGCAATTCCTTTTTGCGTCAGGCTGGCGGGACGTGGCGCAGTTGGCACGCGCGAGACAGCCTTTGCGAACGCTTGAACCGGGGTTAGGGTTAGCTGCGAGAGGTGACTATGCTGCGTCTACTTTTGCCGCTTGTCTGCTGGGTGACGCCTGCCGGGGCAGAGTGTCGGCTGGCGCTGGCGCTGGCTCTGGCGGTGGATGTGTCCCGCTCCATCGACGCGCTGGACTATGTTATCCAGACCGAAGGGATGGCTGCGGCGCTGCAAGACGCCGAGGTGCGGGCGGCTGAGAGGCCCGAAGCGCGGCTGCCGACCGCACTGGGGGCGGCGTTGGTCTTCGGGGCCGGTGTGATGAGCGCCGCCCCGCCGTGCGCCCGGCGCGTGCTGGATGTGGCGGGGGACGGGCGCAATAACGAAGGGATCTCGGTCCACACCGCATATATGCGGGCGGATTTCTCCCAAGGTGTGGTGAATGCTCTGGCGGTGGGCGAACATGAACAGGACGTGGCCCGCTATTTCCGCGACGAGGTGATCCGCGGACCGGGCGCTTTTGTCGAACTTGCTCCGCGGCAGGTCTATTATCCAACGGCAATCCGCCGCAAGCCGCTGCGTGAGCTTGAGGGGCCGAAGATCGGCGATGCCAGCCCCGTTGCCCTTGGGCAGCCTGGGAAATCCTGACCAGATTGTCCTGAGAATGTCATTGAGTCGCCTAAGTTTGCTGGAAATCTGGAGGGATTGAACACAGAATTCGGAGGTGTGCATGCGCGGGCATTTCGCTGCGCTGGCCCTGGGGCTGGCATTGGGGGCTACGCAGACCGGGATGGCGCTGGCTGACCGGGTGGTCGCCCGGGTGTCGATCTCGTCCCAGACGATGAAAATCTATCACGAGGGGCGGCATCTGTTCACTTGGGCGGTGTCGACAGCGCGGTCGGGAAAAATCACCCCGACGGGGGTCTACGCGCCGGAGTTCCTGTCCAAAAACCACCGATCCAGCCGCTACAACAACGCGCCGATGCCGTTTGCGATCTTCTATGACGGGCATTATGCGATCCACGGAACCGACCAGATCAAGCGGCTGGGGGCTCCCGCCTCGGCCGGATGCGTGCGGCTGCACCCGGACAACGCGGCGATCCTGTTTCAGATGGTTCGCTCCGAAGGGATGGACAACATGCGGGTCGAGATCGTTCAGTAACCCGCGCCTCTTCCTTTCCCGCCCGCGACCCCCTATAGAGCCGTGCTTGAACGGCGCCCCAAGGGTGCCACGCTTGGGAGCGGATGATGCAAGGCTCGGCCAACCTCAACCTGATGATCAAGGCCGCGCGCAAGGCGGGCCGCAGCCTCGTGAAGGACTTCCGCGAGGTGGAGAACCTCCAGGTATCCACCAAGGGGCCGGGCGATTTCGTGACCAAGGCAGACCGCGAGGCGGAACGGCTGATCAAGGAAGAACTGCTGGGCGGCCGCCCGACCTATGGCTGGCTGGGCGAGGAAACCGGCGGGGCGGCGGGCGCCGACCCGACCCGGCGCTGGATCGTCGATCCCCTGGACGGAACCACGAACTTTCTGCACGGGATGCCGCATTGGGCGGTGTCGATAGCACTGGAGCACAAGGGTGAGATCGTGTCGGCCGTGGTCTTTGACCCAGCCAAGGACGAGATGTTCTGGGCCGAAAAGGGCGCGGGCGCCTGGCTGAATGATAACCGCCGTCTGCGGGTGTCCGGCCGACGTGCGATGCATGAGGCGGTGTTTGCGACCGGCGTGCCTTTCGGTGCGAAATCCACCCTGCCCGCGATGCTGCAAGACCTTGCCCGGCTGATGCCCGGCACGGCGGGTGTTCGGCGTTGGGGGGCGGCATCGCTTGACCTCGCTTATGTCGCGGCGGGGCGGTTCGATGGGTATTGGGAGCGGGAACTGTCGGCTTGGGACGTGGCTGCGGGGATCCTGCTGGTCAAGGAAGCGGGCGGTATGGTCGAAGGCTTGCGCAAGGGAAAAGACCCGTTGGACGGCGCGCTGATCGCCGGAAACGACGGGCTTTTCGATGCCTTTTCCGGTGTGATCCGCGGGTGAGCCAGCTCGGAAAATTCTGAAAATTCCGGTCCCGGGCCATGAACGCTCCGATACGATCTCTTTGAAGAAAGCGGGCGCTCTTACAGCTTGCGGCGCGGGATCAGGGGGATCTTGGACCGTGCCGCTGGCGACTGGGTTTCCGGGTGCGGAGGGTGGCCTTCGGTGGCCTTCCAGTAGCCTTGCGCCCCACGCCGCAGCCAGAGCGGCAAGGTCAGCACCAGCCCCGCGATGAACCCGCCTGCATGGGCCCAATAGGCCACCCCGCCGGCATCGCCGGGGATTGAGAAGCCCGAGAAAATCTGGATGGCGAACCACAGGCCAAGGACAATCCAGGCCGGGATCGCGAATATCCGGAAGAAGATCACGAAGATGAACAGCACATCCACCTTCGCGCGGGGAAACAGCAGCAAATAGCCCCCCATCACGCCCGCAATCGCGCCGGATGCGCCCACCATCGGGATCCGCGAGCCGAGGTCGGCAAAGGTCTGCATTCCCGCCGCCGCCAACCCTGCGCCGAGGTAGAAGAAGAGGAAGGGGAGATGACCCATCTCCTCCTCCAGATTGTCGCCATAGATCCAAAGAAACAGCATGTTGCCCGAAAGGTGCATCCAGCCACCGTGCAAGAACATCGAGGTCAGGAAAGTCTCATACCCATCGCCTACCATGATGCGGGCGGGAACAAGGCCCCATTCCAGAAAGAAGAACTGGAGCTGAAAATCGTTCTTCCCGACGAAGTAACCAAGAAAAACCAATATGTTGAGCGCGATCAAGGCGATCGTGACATAGGCCGTCTTGCCAGAAGGATTATGATCGCGGATCGGAAACATTGGCAGCAGAGTTTCCGATCCGCAGGTGGCCGTCAAGCATCCGCAACTGCGGCCAAAAGCTGCGCGTTGCCGCCCGAGGCGGTGGTGTCGATGCAGAGGTGGCGTTCAAGGCTGGCGTGGCCCGCGTCAGGGGTGCCGATCAAGGGCAGGATCGGGCCGGTGCGGGTGGCGAGCGCCTGACCATAGGCGCGGCCCGTATCGCCGTCGCCCCACCAGAGCGCACCTGAAAACCCGGAAAGCGTGGCCAGCGCCTCGGGTACAAGGCCGGAGGCTTCGACGGCATGGCCGCCCAGTTTGCGCACCTTTGTGGCCTGCTCTAGCGCCGCCGCGCGCCCCGGGCCAAGGCAGAGGAGCGGCGCGCGGGGCGTCAGTGTCAGGCGGTTCGATTCGCCGGTCGGTCCGGGAAGGTCGTGGACCACCGGGGCGATCGCGGGCCACGGCGCCGCAAGCGCGCGGGCGGTGTCCTTGGCAGTCGTGGCGGCCTCGTCCGGGTTGGTCTTCGGCGTCGGTGGCCGCGTGAAACGGATTAGGTAATGTGGCCCCCCGGCCTTTGGCCCGGTGCCAGAAAGTCCTTCTCCGCCAAATGGTTGGCTACCAACGACCGCGCCAATCTGGTTGCGGTTGACGTAGGTGTTGCCCATCTGTAGCCCCTCGACAATCCGCTGCACCCGGTCGTCGATGCGGGAATGCAGGCCGAAGGTCAGCCCATAGCCGGTGGCGTTGATCGCGGCAATCACCGTGTCGATCTCGCTGGCCCTGAAAGTTGCGATGTGCAGTACGGGGCCGAAAATCTCATGCGGCATGTCGGCGATGCCACGCACTTTCAGCACGGTAGGGGCGATGAAGGTGCCTTGGCACGGCGCTTTCAGCTCTTTCAAAAGCCGCCCTTCGGCCCGGGCTGCATCGACATAGGCGCGGATGCCCGCCTGTGCTTCGCTGTCGATCACCGGACCGATATCGGTGGCAAGGCTCCAGGGGTCGCCCAGTGCAAGGTCGTCCATCGCGCCGAAGAGCATTCCGGTAACGTTGTCGGCCACATCCTCCTGCACATAAAGACAGCGCAGGGCCGAGCAGCGCTGACCAGCCGACTGGAAGGCCGAGGCGATGATATCGCGGACGGCTTGCTCCGGCAGGGCGGTCGAATCCACCAGCATGGCGTTCAGGCCGCCGGTTTCGGCGATCAGGGGCGCTGTCGGATCAAGGTGGTCGGCCATGTTGCGGCGGATGGCTTGCGCGGTGGCAGTCGATCCGGTGAAGGCAACCCCATGGATGCGCGGATCACACGTGAGCGCCGCACCAACAGAGCCATCGCCGGGGAGGAGTTGCAGCGCGGTTTTCGGCACACCAGCGGCATGCAGGTGGTCGATGGCAAGGGTCGCAATCAGCGGGGTCTGTTCGGCCGGTTTGGCAAGGACAGCGTTTCCGGCGGCAAGGGCGGCACCAATCTGGCCGCAGAAGATGGCGAGGGGAAAGTTCCAGGGACTGATACAAGCATAGGTGCCCCTAGCGGGGCTTGGCAAAGCAGTAGCCCCGGCAGCGTAATAACGCAAGAAATCAACGGCTTCCCGCAGCTCTGCGATGGCGTCGGGCAAGGTCTTTCCCGCCTCGCGCGCCAAAAGGGCGAAGATACGACCAAAGTCAGCCTCCAGACGGTCGGCGGCGCGGATCAGGACTGTTGCACGCTCGGGTGCGGCGGCGGCCCAGGTTTCGGCAAGCCGCAGGGCAGTGTCCACGTCAGGCTGCGCGGCGGTCAGGACATGACCCACCAGTGCGCCGGTGGCGGGGTTCAGGACCGGAAGCTGCAACCCGCCGACCATCCGCCCGGCAAGCCGTAAGGCGGCGTCGGCCAGCGTGTCGGCGTAGGGGGCGCGGGCAGCCTCGATCGCGGCCAGGTCAGCAGCGTCGGTCAGGTCCCAGCCTTTGGCGTTCTTGCGCGGGGAAAAGAGGCTGGGGCCAGTGGCAAGAGCCGAGCTGGAGATGTTCGTCAGGCCTTCGACCATGGTCAGCGGGCAGGCCGCCACAGTGGCGGGGGGCACGTCCTCATCCACGATCTGATTGACAAAGCTAGAGTTTGCGCCGTTCTCGAGCAACCGACGCACAAGGTAGGCGAGCAAGTCACGATGCGCGCCAACGGGGGCGTAGATGCGGCAGCGGGTGGCCTGAGCGGTCAGGACAATGTCATGCAGCCGTTCCCCCATTCCATGCAGGCGCTGGAATTCATAGTCAAGCGGGGTGACGCCGATCTTTTCCGCCAGATGCAGGATCGCGGCGACAGTGTGGGCGTTATGGGTGGCGAACTGGGGGTAGATCCGGTCGGTCAGGGACAAAAGCTTGCGGGCGTTCGCGATGTAGCTGACATCGGTCGATTGCTTGCGGGTGAAGACCGGGAAGGAGGTCAGGCCAAGGACCTGCGCCCGCTTTATTTCGGCGTCCCAATAGGCGCCTTTTACCAGCCGAATCATGATCTTGCGATCAAGCCTTGTGGCCAGCGCATGCAACCAGTCGATCACCGCGCCGGCGCGGCGGCCATAGGCCTGCACCACTACGCCGAACCCGTCCCAGCCCTTCAGCGCAGGGTCAGAAAGTGTGGCCTCAATCACCTCCAGCGACAGGGCAAGGCGGTCCGCTTCCTCGGCGTCGATGTTGAAGCCAAGGCCGGCGGCTTTGGCAAGGCTGGCAAGGGCGCGCAGACGGGGGACAAGTTCCTCCATCACCCTTTCGCGCTTGGACACCTCATAGCGCGGGTGCAGCGCCGACAGTTTCACCGAAATGCCGGGGTTGGTGCGGATGTCGTTGCCCTTGGCGGCG
>Ga0105045_10001456_pt1 | contig 19329 bp, 16 predicted proteins | sample MAT02_FD_78089 | JGI IMG/M metagenome (GOLD analysis project Ga0105045, IMG submission 78089) | Freshwater microbial communities from Lake Fryxell liftoff mats and glacier meltwater in Antarctica - MAT-02 (megahit assembly) | ecosystem: Environmental > Aquatic > Freshwater > Ice > Liftoff... | reverse complement strand
CCGAGCACCTTGGTTCCTGACAAAGCCATAAGTCACTGAACGTCGAAATCTTTGTCTGTCTGAGGTTTCATAGTTTTGAAGGAGTTCGGGTAGCCACCGATCAAATGTAGGGATCATTTTGGTACGTTCAACCAACCAAACCTCAACATTCGTATAGGTTTTACTTCTAGCAACGAAAATTTGATCTACATCTCTGTCATCGGTTAGTTTATACTGCTCATAAATTTCGGCTTTATTGCGGCTGTACTCAAGGATGTATGTTCTGTAGAAAGAGTAAGCTTCTTGGACTTGAAGCGTTGGCACGCGAATCACCCTCACAAGTACTGCACGTCGAGGATGAGTATACGAAAGAAAGTGTCCTTACGCACCATGCAGAGCTGTATAACTATGTATCAGGCGGAATTATTCTGTCTATAGGGTGGATAGGTGGAACTATTCCATATATCACCTCAATTTAGGTGGATATGCATATTTTTCCCAGATATCATGCTGAGCTGGGTAGATAGACAGAATTTTCCGTATATTTTCAGGATCGTCTGCCGGACACCACCGGATATCACCGACAACCTAAACCCGAACCTCTTCCACGAAAAGCGCTGTCACCAGACCACAACGCCGTCAAAGTTCTACGGTGTCAGCCGTTCTATGATGCTAAATAGCTGAGTTGAGGAACGAGAAACAACGGCTACCTATACTGATAGCAACCCATAGAACCTTTAGATATGGAATTTTGTAGGTATGGAACCTTTAGACAATGACCCAAGCTGAGCATTGTTAGCCTACGGCTGAAGAAAATAGCAGTCTCAAGACGGTTCCAATTAATAACGTTGCCACCAGAGCGATGCCCAAGACAATGCCAATGACGACAATGATCATGAGGATTACAAACCATCGATCGGCAGGGCGCGCTTTGTGGGGGTTGGCCAAATGGCCTTCTAGGAGTGCCACATTCCGGGAGTTTGCCTTCCAGGCTACATCAAATAAATCTCCAGCCACTGGAACAGCCCCGATTAGGCAATCGGTTAGCAGGTTTGTCACCATCCGAATGAGGGTTTCGCGGGGCAGTTTGAGCTGCATCGCCTCAAGCACAATATAGGCCGACAACACAGCTCCTAACGTATCGCCTCCCCCTGGAATTAACCCTAATACTGGATCTAGCCCCACCCGGTAGGTTGTTCCGGGGATGGCGATCGCATTGTCTAAGAGTGTGCTGATGCCTTTTAAGCGCTTGAGAGTGGCTTCGGGGGTCTGTTTTGGCGTTGGGGCGGGTAGATTCATAGGAACAATCAGGCCAATTCAGGAAATAACATCAAGATCATTAACGCACTATAAAATGACTAGAAAAAAATGATTAGAAACAGTGGGTTATATCAAAGAATCAAATTAAGCTAGCGCAATCCTAAAAGCATTCATCTAAAGCATTCATAAAAGACAGATACCTTTGCAGTCAGGGGCTTAAGCCCCTTGTCTCTTTCGTGGCTCTTTTAACTGAAATACAATGTCTATTGCTACAGATATGGCAACAGATCGGGCAATATAGCGGTTTCTTCAAGTATGAGGTGCGCTCAACTTGGGGACACTCCCTGAAACAAGGGGCTTAAGCCCCTTGCCCGTACTTCACCAGCGTGAAAACCGCAATAAAACCTAAGGTTACAGGAATCTACACAAAAAAGGCATCCCGTTCGGAATGCCTTGTAACTTAGAAGAGATATTCAAGGAAGCTAACAGAGTGAAAAATTACATCAGACCCAACTGAGAGAGAATGCCTTGACCGGTCAACAGCTCGGTACCAATCCCGATCACGAATCCTAGCATTGCCAAACGGCCATTCCAGGTTTCTGCGAACTGAGTGAAACCAAACTTAGTAGCGTCTTGACTTTCCATGATGAGAGACCTCTTGGATTTCGGTTCTGAAATGAAATGTAACATAACTTTAGAATGATCGACAATGCTTAGATGTCGATTTCAAGAAACTTTCAAGAAACATTGATGAGAGTAAATACCATGATGGTGAGGGAACCCGATCAAAGTCAGCCTGTATTGTGCGATCGCATTCTTCAGCACATGATGGCTCAACCCCAGCAGCAGATAACCTTTGCGGAGTTTATGGCCTTAGCTCTGCATGACCCAGAGTACGGGTATTACGCCACAAACCAAGTCAATATTGGTGGAAGCGGTGATTTTTACACAGCACCCCACCTTGGGGCAGATTTTGGGGAGTTGCTGGCCGAGCAGTTTGCGGAAATGTGGCGGGTCTTGGGCTTTCCGACACCGTTTACCCTCGTAGAAATGGGCGCTGGCCAGGGGTTGCTGGTGCGTGATGTGTTGCGATATCTCCATCGCCACCATGACGCCTGCTTCGAGGCGGTGACTTATGTGATTGTGGAAGCATCGCCGGGGCTGCGGCAAGAGCAACAACAGCGGATGGCAAAGCTGGTGCAACAGTTTGGACGATTGCACTGGGCTGCGCTGGCAGACATTCCCCCAGACTCGGTGACGGGCTGCTTTTTCTCAAACGAGTTGGTAGATGCTTTTCCTGTGCATCGCGTGGTGCAGCGCGATGGGCAGTTGCAGGAGGTGTTTGTGACGGCTAAGACGCCAACGGATGGGCCGACAGAAGGGTTTGTGGAGGCGATCGCCCCCCTTTCTACCCCTCGCCTCGCCGACTACTTTCAACACAGTGGCCTGTCCTTCCCGTCGCCTGCTTACCCGGAAGGCTACACCGCCGAGGTCAACCTAGCCGCCCTCGACTGGATGCGTACCGTTGCTGAGCGGCTACACCGGGGCTATGTGCTCACCCTTGACTATGGCTACCTCGCCCAACGGCTCTACCTGCCTTCCCGGCGCACCGGAACCTTGCAATGCTACTTTCAACATCGCCACCACGATGACCCCTACTGCAACATTGGGCGGCAAGACATCACCGCCCATGTCAATTTCACCGCCCTCCAGCAAGAAGGGCAAACCCATGGGCTAGAGCCTATTGACTTTACGCAGCAGGGGTTATTTTTGATGGCTTTGGGGATGGGCGATCGCATTGCCGCCCTCTCCCAACTGCGGCCTAACGAGACGTTCACCTTGGCGGATATCTTGGCACGGCGTGAAGCCCTGCATGGACTAATTGACCCCGCAGGCATGGGCAACTTTGGGGTGCTCCTCCAAGGCAAAGGGCTAACCCCTGCCCAAAATCAACTGCGCGGCTTTTCGATGCCCAGCTTTGGTTGATGCTGTGATTCCAGTCTGGAATGGCCGACTGGAATGGCAGTCGGCAGATAAGGACTGGGGTGATAGCGGTCTTTTCTGGATGCAGGGTTTTTCTGAACGAGAAAGACCCTAGCCGCGAAAGTATTTTCTAGCGCAGATATTTTCTGAAGAGAGCTTGGGTGTTGCGCCTGATGCGGAGCAAGAACCGTCCGATTTTAGCCAGTACCGATTGTGGGTTGGGCAGTGAGCGGGGGGCGATCGCCAAATCCATCGCCGTTGCAGGCTCAATATCTACGACCTCATACAGCAGATATTCCCCACTCTTGCCAGGAATATCTAGCTTGCATTGACGGTTGATGGTGACCTTGGTTTGCACTTGGATGTAGGTTTCTTCAGAAATTAAAATTTCTGCGCCGACTCGCTTCGTGGCCGCTTCAACCCGACTGGCATAGTTAACGGCATCCCCAATGGCCGTGATCCGCATATCCTCCTCGGAGGCACCCACCGCGCCCAAAACCACCTGCCCAAAATGAACCCCAATGCCAATTTGCAACCGCCGCCGATAGAGGCTTTCTAGATAGGTATTGAGCGGTTTCATGGCCTTGGCCATATCTAACGCCGCGCGCACCGCCATTTCTGAAGATCGTTCGGGGTTCTTGTCTCCAAAAAAGGCAATTAACCCATCTCCCATGTAGTTATTGATCATGCCGCCCTTTGCTCGAATAATTCGACCCATCCGGTTGTAGTAGCGGTTCAGCACGTAAATCACATCATAGGGAGGGAGCAGTTCCGAAAAACTGGTGAAGCCACGCAAATCAGCAAATAAAATAGCAATCTGCTTCTCTTCCCCAATGGCTCCTGTTCCCATCTTGCCTTTGACTTGCCGATCAATCAGGTCGGTATCATCGGTATCTAGGGCAAGGCGGCGCAGCGTAATTTTTCCATCCCCATATACTTGGGTTTGGCAGGCTAAGCGGATGCGCGGCTCAAACAGTAAGCGGTGCGCCAAGAGTTGCTCTGCATCATTGCGCGGTGCGCAATATTCCAACCCCTCTAGCACCCATACGCGGCAGGTTGAGCAACGGGCGCTGCCCCCACACACATGGGTATGAGGAATCCCCGCGATCAGTGAGGTTTCGAGGATTGTTTCGGCATCATCTGCCACAACATTTTGATTGTCAGGAAGATAGTAAATGTGGGGCATAGGGGCAGAGGCAAAAAACCATAGGAGTAGAGCTAGAAAGCGCTCTGAAGCCAGATCTCCCGATCTAACCGATCGCCCATACTGATGGCAGAGACTAACCAAATGGCAAGGCCGAGCAGCCGCAGATTTTTATTGATGTCTCGATCTAATACTTCAGCGATCGCGCCAACAATCCCGAAGGATTTACCCTAAACAAAATCCCTTCACGGTATCTATCAACATCTTGCGAAGATGCATAAGTTTCGTGGCGTATTCGTGACGTATTCGTGGCCTAGAGTGGGGGGCGATCGCCCTAACAAACGGGCGTCTGGCAAAAACCCTCGTCAGGAAACCCATCGTCTTTCCCCACAGCTCAACGCGCAGAGAAGTCTAGCTTGCCCGCTTGATCCCCAAATCCAGATGTTGATGCAATCATTCTGTAATGGCTCAAGCTATATGAAAGCTATCAGAATGCCCTTATTCCCATCATTGCACGGGTTTTGGCTGATTGTGAATCTGTTCGATCGGAAATGCCAGGGGACACCGTGAACGCGGCGTCCCCTGCATAGCGGCTCTAGCTAGAGCCAATGAAGCTCCTACCATACAAAACCCACAGCCCTATTTTTAGGGTTTTACTATCAAGTTGCGTGAGCATGAAGACGGATTATTGTGAAGTTTCATTGCCTTTTTGGGTAGGAATGGGGTTCGTTTTCAATTGCCTATTTACAACGTGAATTTTCCTGTCGGATAGGGTATTTAAGACGAAGAGCAGGCTACTCTTAAAACATAGCCAGCTTGGCGTTGTTCCTCATCATAAACGACACAGTGGGAAGGACAAAGTTTAGGGGTTAAGCCGAAGCAAAGAATGCAATTTGTGGATCAACCAACATAAGGTATTCACTCACAAAGAAATGAAGTGATTTGAAGCGCATCAAGACCCTGCTCTCCCAGGGATATCCTCCTCACTCATGGCTTTGATCTTGAATTCTACAGTTTTCGTCTATTACTCCTGACCCGCTCCTTCCACTGGCTTGGGCAGTTTCTAGCCTTTCGTGGCTCTGTCTTGATGGCTCACCGTCTTGACGGCTCATCCGATGATCGGAAGGAGTTTTTTTATGAATGAAAATGTTATGTCTGGCATCTGAAATGTGGCAATTGTAGACCCCTACTTGGGAGGCAAAACTACCCTCCTCGAAAGCCTCCTCTATGTCACAGGCGTGATTTCCCGCAAAGGAAAAGTTGCCGAGAAAAATACGGTTGGAGATGCTGCCATCGAAGCCCGCGATCGCCAAATGACATTAGAAGTAAATGCTGCCTACTTAGAGCAGAGCGGCATTTCTTTTACTTTTTTAGATTGCCCTGGCTCGATTGAATTCATCCAAGAAACCTACAATGCCTTAATTGGGGTGGATGCAGCCATTATCGTATGCGAACCAGATATCGCTAAGGCCTTGACCTTGGCTCCTTTATTTCAATTTTTAGATGCTTGGAAAATCCCTCACCTGTTGTTTCTGAATAAGATGGATCGGGCTCATGATCCTTTTTTACAAGTTTTAGAAGCCCTGCAAGGGGTTTCTAGTCGGCCTTTGGTGTTGCACCAATATCCTATTGGCTATGGCGAAACGCTACAGGGATATATAGATTTGATTACGGAGAAAGCGTATCACTACCATCCGGGGTCTTCAGCCGATGCTATTCCCTTTCCGAGCGAGTTACAGGTAGCCGAGCAAGCCGCTCGAACGGCGATGTTAGAGCATTTGGCTGATTTTGATGATCATCTTTTGGAAGCGTTGCTCGAAGACATTGAACCCCCTCACGCTGAGATTGAGCGAGATTTGAAACTGGAATTAGGAGCCGATCAAATCGTTCCGGTGTTTATGGGGGTGGCCGAGGCGGAGTTTGGGGTGCGCCCATTGCTCGATGCATTGGTGCGCGAAGCTCCTGAACCCCAGGAAACAGCGGCGCGGCGCGGCCTCGCTGGCAGCGCAGACTCGCCGATGGCGCAGGTCTTAAAAACCTACCGATCGCAATGACGAGGTGAAACTGACCTCAGCCCTCAGCAAGATACTCGAAGAAGACCCTGCGCTGTTTTGGGAGCAGCATGGGGACACCCACGAAGTGATCCTATGGGGGCAAGGGGATATTCACTTGCAAGTCACCCTTGATCGGCTCGCCCGCAAATATAAGCTACCCATGAGCGCCCACACGCCCCAAGTGCCCTTCAAAGAGACTATCCGCAATGCGGTGAGCAAGGTGCATGGCCGCTACAAGCACCAAACCGAGGCCATGGCCAGTTTGGGGATGTGTACCTCGATCTGCAACCGCTGCCGAGGGGATCGGGGTTTGACTTTAGCGAAAGCATTGTGGGCGGAGTCGTGCCCCGGCAATATATCCCCGGTGTTGAGATGGGGGTGCGTGAATCCTTGGTGCGGGGTCCGTTGGGTTTCCCGGTGGTGGATATGTCGGTGACGCTGAAGGACGGCTCTTACCATGCCGTAGATAGCTCGGAGCAAGCCTTCAAGATGGCGGCTCGACAGGCGATGCAAGAGGGAATGGCCCTGGGCAATCCTCAATTATTAGAACCGATTGTGTCAGTCATGGTTTCGGCACCCAATGATGCTACCTCTAAGGTGCTGCGCCTCTTGAATGGGCGGCGTGGCCAGGTGTTGGGCTATGGGGGCAAGGTTGACTGGGTTGGCTGGGATGAGATCCAAGCTCAGATTCCGCAAGTTGAAATGCAGGATTTGATTTTGGAGTTGCGATCGCTCACCATGGGCGTTGGGTTCTTCCGGTGGGAATTTGACCGCCTACAAGAGGCGCCAGAGAAAATTGCCGAACGCCTGACAACCCAAGCGGCTTCCGGTGCTTAGGGTCTAGTCATCTGCCGTTATGCGCAGCCGTGACGGATGAGCGATGGGTCAGAGAAACAAACGTTTGAGATTCGGCAGATCCTTTGGGGTCTGCCTTTTTGTGGAGAGATCGGGGTGGAGATACTCATCTGAGATGTGTTTTCACGATCTGTATTTTTGCAATCTGTATTTTTGCGATCGGTGTGAAGGCTATTGCAGATAAATTTGGCTGAGGATGACTTGAAGGCGATCGTAGTCGTCTTTGAGAGTGAGGCTGAGCATCCGGCCTACTTGCACCAACCAAGGGCGATCGCCCTTCCGAAATTGATAGATCTGGCGCACTGCTGCCGCCGCCAGCGCATCGACGGGCGCTTGGGTGACTTGCAAGAGGGTTCGCAGAAAATCTAGGCGTTCGCTGAATTGTATAATCTCCTCCGGAGCGCAGGCAAACACCGACTGGTGAATTTGGGGTGGTCGCGGGGGCAAATGCTGCACCATCGGCGCTTCTAGGTGCGTCGCTCCATTGGTGCTGGGGGCTGGGGGTTGAAACCCCACAATGGCCGCCCGAAACTCGGTTTTCAGCATGGCAAAGATTTGAGGTTGCTCTTCTCGCAAGACCTCTAGGGGCATCCCTAGGGCGCGCGCCCGATGCACCGAATCAATGGGGCTGGTGGTGACGTAGTACACCACCGCATAGATTTGGTTGCCCGATTCTTCATCGCGCGATCGCACCCAACTGCCAAAGGGCGGCATCACCGCAAAATCTAGCTCCTCTGGCTCTAGGCATTGTGCCAAAAATTCGGTGGTGGCCGTTTCAATCACCTCAGCGATTTGATCGGGTGGGCGTTGGTAGGTTGTTGCAGACGAAAGGGGAAGCCGCATCGGTAAACCTAGTTGAGAACACCTATAAAAAATAATTGGGGGATACCCAGACCACCTGATTTTCAGTCTCTACGGCGCTCACCCTCTTTCCTAAGAATTGGCAGAGCGCACTGGGGAGGCTTAGGCAATGGTGGATCAATCAGCCAGGAATCTACTATTTATCCTTGGGACTGGATCGATACGAGGCGGATAGATTATCTTTGCTGCGAGATGTAAGATTCAATCAAATCCTCCGCACCCGTTCATAGTGTAGGCGGAAATCGCTGAAATAGTTCACTTGTACGAACGAATAACTCGCTGATCAGACTTTCTGCCTGCGGGAGACGCTGCGCGAACGACGTCGCTCAGCCCTCGAGCACTGAAGGTTGAGCGACGTCGAAACCGACCACTGGGTATACCATTAACCCTCAGCTCTCTTATTACCAGATTGATAGGAAACTGCAGGATGGGCGCTGACAGCAAGGAGCTTAAACCCCTTTTTCTATGCAGCTTCAGCAAGAATGGGTAAGTAGGTGGGCTGAATTAAATTAGGTAGCTTAGTTGCCGGGTTTCGACTCCGCTCAACCCTTGTCTTGTCAGGGGTTGAGCATTAAGCGCAGTCAAAATGCGTCTTACAAGTAATTACGTCTTTCTACTTATGACAAACAATTGGCGATCGCGATCGCCATTCAAGTGAAGACAAGCCTTGGGGCTGAGCAGATCGAAGCGGTTTACGCTGCAACAGGTTCTGGGTGCCCTGTATGCGCAAATAAAAAGGAGGCCAAAAGCCTCCTTCTTCAAGTTTGATAGGAGCGTGAGTTTGAAAACTCGACTCCAATAAATTACCCATGGAGGTTGAGCCAGTACAAAAAAACTTTGCACTGAACCTTTCCTTAGTAGGGGAAAAACAGCACATCTGGGAATAAGCGGTTCAATTCAATCAGAACTCCGGCGGTCAGTAGCATCCAACCAGCAGCCAAAACGGGTGCTGTAGACAGATACTTAAGGAAATATTGCATGGATGTTTCTCCAAAGACCAATCACAACAAGACAGAACCACAACAAGGCAGAACCACCACAAGGCAGAACCACAACAAGGCAGAACCACAACAAGACAGAACTACAACAAGACAGAACTACAACAAGGCAGAGCAATGGGAGGAAACCCATCGCCCTTGACCAAAACAAACTAGCGAGGGGAGACGGTGATCTCGTTATCCTTAGCCGTGAGTTTGCCAGAGCTGAGTTCCTGGAATGCGGCTAGGGGCCACATGAAGCCTGTAAACATGATCTTGGTGGCAAGAGGTACATCAATGATGATTTCGGCCATCTCAGGGCTTTTCTCATTGCGAACGGCAATCACATAAGCCCGACCTACCCAACCAATCCATCCTGCAATATAGAGGAACAGAATGCTGGGGATGATGAACTCACCCAAATGGGCAAAGTTACCATCCACAATGAGATGAGGTAGACCGTCTTCTTCTCCACAAAGGACTTGGGAGTAGCGTTCGAATCGAGCTTTGGCTTGGTCGGTGCTAGCTTTAGCTGCCCGCGCTTGGAAGGCGGGAGTGTCAGCACAAGGCGTCAAGTTATAGGCAGAGGCGGGAGGAACAAGCCCAACCCACAGAAAAAGTGCCAAAACAAGAGCAAACAATTTATGCATGATGGAATTGTTTCCCTTTATTTACGAAAAACGAAGTTTTTTGTAAGAAAAATTAAGTTGCTTGTATGAAGCTACCTGAACTTCAGGGTCATCATACTCTGCGGAGGAAGCACCAGAACGTTAAGCTTTTAGAAGTTCTAGATGACTCCCAGAGGGCGATCGCCCCTCCCGACAACCACCGCCGTGAGATTCTCTCAAAACTGCTATACTCCTTATCCAGCAAAGAGTGTATAGATCTCTAGGGCTGCAAATAGACCGTTGCTGTCGAATCTTTTTGAGCCTCAGTGAAGGGAGATCAGCGGAGAGCCTAAACGCTCTAAACGATGTATTTTTGTAAATTCTTAGCTTTGTCTTCGTTTGTAAATAGGAAGCCTGCCCAATGGCGACGGTACTAGCCCTAGAAACCAGTTGTGATGAGACAGCCGTGGCGGTGGTGTGCGATCGCCACATTCTCAGTAACGTTGTGGCGTCGCAAATTGCAGTACATCAGCCCTATGGCGGGGTCGTGCCGGAGGTGGCCTCGCGGCACCACTTAGAAACCATTAATGGGGCGATCGCCCAAGCCCTAGCGCAGTCGGGGTTAGGCTGGGGTGATGTGGATGCGATCGCTGCGACCTGCGCCCCTGGTTTGGTAGGAGCCTTGCTGGTGGGTGTGACCGCCGCCAAGACCCTGGCCATGCTGCATCAAAAGCCTTTTTTGGGGGTGCATCACCTCGAAGGTCATATTTATGCCAGTTACTTAGCCGAACCTGACTTGCAGCCGCCTTTCCTTTGCCTGTTGGTGTCGGGGGGGCATACCAGTTTGATTCGGGTGCGGGGCTGTGGTGATTATGAATCTTTGGGCGAAACCCGCGACGATGCCGCCGGAGAAGCCTTTGACAAGGTGGCGCGTTTATTAAAACTGGGCTACCCCGGTGGCCCCATTATTGACCGTCTCGCCCAGCAGGGAAACCCCAAAGCCTTTCCTCTCCCCGAGGGGAAGGTATCGCGGCCAGAGGGCGGCTACCATCCCTATGACTCTAGTTTTAGTGGCCTCAAAACAGCGGTGTTGCGCCTCACCCAATCGCTGCAAGGGCAGGCAGATTCTCCTGCGGCTCCGCCTCTGCCTGTGGCCGATATTGCGGCGAGTTTTCAGGCCACGGTGGCGCGGGCGCTGACGAAACGGGCGATCGCCTGTGCCCTCGACCATGATCTCCAAACCATTGTGGTGGGGGGTGGGGTTGCGGCTAACAGTGGCTTACGGCAACAGTTGCTGGCGGCGGCGGCTCCCTATGGCCTGCGGGTCTGCTTTCCGCCGCTGCAATTTTGCACCGACAACGCCGCCATGATCGCCTGTGCTGCCGCTGATCACTGCAACCACGGGCGGTCTTCGCCTCTTACCCTAGGGGCGCAGTCACGGATGCCCCTAGCCCAGGTGTTGAGCTTGTATGGAGAAGGCCGAGAGTTGGTTAGCCCAAGGGGTTAAGCCAGGGAATTTGGGGGCGATCGCCCCCGCCTCAATGCCTCAGTAACGCCGTGCAAGATTGCGTTTGAACCATGGGGATGCTTGGCGGGCGATCGCCGCTGTCTACAGTCCTCCTGCCCCGCCATCCTAGAACGGCTGAGCCGCGTGAACCAGGATCACCCCGGCTCAATCGCGGCATTGAACGGCCTCCATCTCAGTGGTACCGACCCGTGAGCTTGGGGCGAGGGGTTAATGGCCAGCCATTTTGTGGCCGATTTCGGTATAGTCTGCATCGGCGATCGCACTTTCATAGGCAAACTCGCCACCGCTAATGACGATGATGCGATCGCTCAGCTTCAGCAGTTCATCTAAGTCTTCGCTCACCAGCAGCACCGCCACCCCTCGGTTGCGGGCATCCAAAATTTGCGTATGGATAAAGTCTACGGCAGCAAAATCTAGGCCAAAACAGGGGTTGGCAGCAATGAGCAAGCGGATGTGATCGGCTGAAAGCTCCCGTGCTAGCACAGTGCGCTGCACATTTCCCCCCGATAGATCCCCCACCGGCGTTTCTGGGGAGGGGGTTTTGACCGAAAACTGTTGGATTAGCCCCACCGCTGCTTCTCGAATAGATTTGAGGATGAGCCAAGGCCCGTTGGCTTGGGGGGCATGGTCAAAGGTGCGGAGCGCCATGTTTTCGGCCACGCTCATGTGGGGTACGCAGGCATTGCGTAGGGGTTCTTCGGGGAGGGCAAACACCTTGTGCTTGCTCATTTCGGCGCGGCTGGCGGCGTAGGGTTCGCCATTCACCTTGAGGTAGCCTGCGGTGGCGTCCCGTTGCCCGGCCAACACCTCCACCAACTCCCGCTGGCCATTGCCTGACACCCCAGCAATGCCCACAATTTCGCCCGAATGCACCGCGAGGTTAACCCCCAACACCGCCTCGACCCCGTTATCTTTGTTGGTGCGGAGGTCATGGATTTCGAGCACTGGGACTTGCTCCTCCGAGTCGGTTTTGTTGACAGGAGTAGGGTCTTTCCGTTCTCCCATCATCATTTCAGCCATGTCGGCCACCGTCAGATCTTTGACTTGGCCGCTGCCTGCAAACTGCCCTTTGCGGAGCACGGTAATTTCGTCGGCAAAGGCCATCACTTCGCGGAACTTGTGGGAAATAATCAACACGCTGAGCTGACCGGCGGTGACTTGTTCCCGCAGCAAGCCCAAGATTTCATCGGCCTCACTCGGCGTTAGCACCGAGGTCGGTTCATCCAAAATCAGGATTTTGCTATTGAGGTATAGCAGCTTTAAGATCTCTAGCTTTTGCTTTTGCCCCGCCGCCAGTTGAGCAATGGGCACATTGAGGGGGATTTGGAAGGGCGACGCGGCCATAAACGCTTCCAAATCAATCAGTTCTGCCTTCCAGTTGATCAGCAAGGGACTGCCAAACCGCGATAACACGAGGTTCTCAGCAACGGTCATGGCGGGCACTGAGGTAAAGTGCTGATATACCATGCCGATGCCATGGTGGTGGGCATCGCGGGGGCTATTGATGCCTGCGGCGTCACCGTTGACTTGCACCTCTCCGGAGGTGGGGGTGTAGAACCCCATCAGGCATTTGACGAGGGTGCTTTTTCCGGCTCCGTTTTCGCCCAAGAGGGCATGGAAGGTGCCGGGTTTGAGGTGCAGGGATACCTGATTGAGCGCGACCAAGCGACCGAAGTGCTTGCTCATATTCACCACTTGGATGTCGGGTGGAGCCTGAATGGAGGGGGCGGTTTGGGGAAGGGTGGTGGGGTTCATGGCGGGGTGACGGGTGAATGGGTAAATTCAGCGGGCAGCAAAAAGGTAAGGGAATGAAGCAGGGTTAAGCGGTGAGCGTGGACAGCAGCGCTGTGGAAGGGGCGATCGCCCCAAACACTCCCCCTTGCATGGTCACCATTTTGAGGGCGGCTTCGTGGTTGCCAAGGTCGGTTGCGCCGGTGCAGTCTGTGAGCAGCAAACACTCGTAACCGCGATCATTGGCATCGCGCAGGGTGGTATGGACACAGACATCGGTGGTAATGCCCGTGAGAATGATGTTTTGGATGTGGTTTTGCCGCAGGATCAAATCTAAATCGGTGGCATAAAAGGAGCCTTTGCCAGGTTTATCGATGATGATTTCGCCGGGGAGCGGAGCTAGATCAGGGATGATGTTCCAGCCTGCTTCGCCGCGCACCAAGATTTTGCCGCACGGCCCTGGGTCACCAATGCCCGCCCCAATTTGGCGCGATCGCCAGCGCTTATTTTCGGGGAGATCTGACAGGTCGGGGCGATGTCCTTCGCGGGTGTGGATGATGCAGTAATGGAGCGATCGCATCACCGCAAGCACCTGCCGAATCGGCTCGATGGGCGCACGGGTCAACGCAAGGTCGTAGCCCATCTTGTCTACATACCCACCCTCGCCACAAAAATCCGTTTGCATATCAATAATGATCAGCGCCGTATTTTCAGGGCGCAGATCCCCATTAAACGGATAGGGATAGGGATTCGCGTCTACAAAGGTGCCCATAGCTCATCCTTCCTGGATTGGGGATAGCGCGGACACAGATAATTCTTCGCCCTGATAGGTTCGGGTCGGGGTCGCAAATCCGCAGGATGTCCCATCCGTATGAATCACCGCATCCTCCCAAGGCAGGCGATAATTCCCCGCCACCATGTCTTTCATGTAAGAGTAAGGACAATCCTGTGCGCCGCCTTTAACCGCGACATAGCCCCGGTGCCCAAACTGGTAGATGTTATTTTCAACGCCCCAATGCTGGCGGGCTTCGCGCACGAGGTCAGGGCGCAACTCAGCCGTAATAATTTCGTCGGGGCGGTGGCTACCCATCACTAGGGGCGTGCCATCGAAGTTGACAAACATCCCTTCGCCCATCGAATCAAAGGTGCCGTCGCTGCCACACATACACACAGAAGCGGTACACATCAGATTGCAAAAGGCATTGGTTTGATTGGTGACCTGCCAACTGTGACGAATCGGCGCGGTGTAGCCTGCCGTCCGAATCATAATCTCTGCCCCTTTGTAAGCACATTCTCGCGCCATTTCGGGGAACATGCCATCGTGACAAATAATCAGCGAAATCTTGCTGCCATTGGGGCCTTCACAGACAGGAATCCCTAAATTTCCCGGTTCCCATGGTTCTACGGGCACCCAGGGATGCAGCTTGCGATAATACAACCGCAATTCTCCCTGGTCATCTAAAATAATGCCGCTATTGTATGGGTTGCCTTGGGGGTTCAATTCCATGATGGAAAAGCAACCCCAGATCTGGTTGTCTCGGCAGGCTTGGCTAAAGGCCGCAACCTCTGGCCCATCGAGCCGACACATGATCGCGGGGTTCGTATCCATCGACAACCCATGCAGGGAATATTCGGGAAATACCACTAAATCCATGGTTGGCAGGTTGCGCCGTGCCTTGGCCACCATTTGGCAAATTCGCGCCGTTTGTGCTGCCAAATCATCGGGTGTAACGACGTTGGGCAGTTGTGACTGCACCATGCCCAGCACCACACCATTGGGAGATTTGTTTAAGCCACCAAGTCCAGACATAACGATTTAGAATGTGCGCTAAAGGATACCGAGAAGCTCGATTTATCTTTCCAAGTAAGACCTCGACACAGGTATTGAAACCTCGGTGGACGTGGAGAGCAAGTAACCCTGGCTCTAGAGCGGCGGAAGATTGGAGCAGAGACACCACTGATTGAGAGGTATTTTCTCTCAATTTCCTATGCCCCAATCTCCTATGCCCCAATCTCCCTAGGGGCAGTGCTTCGATCCTCGAAAGCGGTTAATCATCCAAGACCATGGACAGACCCACGAGCGATCAAAGGGATGGCGGCAACTTTCTAGAAAAAAGCTAGAGAGTTAACTAGAAAACTAACGAGAGATTCGACTAGACATTCAAGTAAGTGCAGCAACCGTTGAGAGCCTCTGACTCCCAGAACTAAGGCTGACCCAGCGTGCTAGGTATCTTGACCCAGTGCTCCCGGAACGCCCCCGAGGGTGCGTTTCGGTGAGCAGGTAAAGATCATGATCAGCAGCGTGAGGACATAAGGAGCGGCATTAAACAGGTAATAGCCTTTGTCGATGCCAACGGATTGGAGGGCTGGGCCGAGGGCTTGAGCGCCACCGAATAAGAGCGATGCCCAGAGACACATCATGGGGTTCCAGCGGGCAAAAATGACGAGGGCAACTGCCATTAAGCCTTGGCCGCTAGAGATGCGCTCTGTCCAAAGGCCGGGGTAATACAGCGAGAGCGAGGCTCCACCGATGCCGGCGAGGAAACTGCCAGCGATGGTGCTAAGCATTCTCACCTTGAGGATGGAAACGCCCATGGCGCGGGCGGCTTCGGGGCTATCGCCAACGGCTCGGATGAATAACCCCCAGCGGGTAGACCGGAAAAACCATTGCATTAGGGGGGCGATCGCCAACCCTAACAAAAACAATGGACTCACCTGCAACGCTGCTTGCAACGCTGGGGGCATATCGGCTCCGGCCAGGTTGAAAGTGGGTAGCTGCGGGGCAGAGGGCTGAATGAAGGGCTTGCCAAAGAAAAAGGCAATGCCACTGCCAAAGATGATCATGGCGATGCCCACGGCCACATCGTTGACGCGAAACTGCTGGGAAAGCCAACCATGGATAGCGCCTAAGAAACAGCCCGCAATCCCCGCGACCAATACGCCTATCCAGGGAGATCCGGTGAGATAAGACACGCCATAGGCGGCCATCGCTCCGGTGAGCAGGGTTCCTTCTAAGCCCAAGTTGATCTTGCCGCTTTTTTCGGTGAGGCATTCTCCCAAACTCACGAAGAGGAAGGGCGTTCCTCCCCGCATGGTGCCTGCAATAATGGCGAGGGGCACCCCCCACCAACCCAGGGCTTGTGTGGTTACTTCTGCGGTCATATCCCGTTACTCCGGTACAACGATTGGGACACACGATGGTGATAGTCGATGGTGATAGTCGATGGCGCTAGTCGATGGCGCTAGTCGATGGGGTTGGTCAAGCTGAATCAATTTGGACACACTGACTGATTGCTTAGAGCCAATGGAATATATAGGGATGCACAGCAAAAGCTGGGCTAGGAGACCACGACGGGTTCTTGACCTGGGCTGGGGGGTGGTGACGGAGGCTCAACCATGGTTGGCTTTTCTTTGAAGAAGCCAAAGCGGCCATACAGAGAATCGCTATACAGCACACAGAGGAAAACCAAGCCTTGGAATAGCAACACGGTGGCATCGGGCAGGTTGTGCGATCGCTGCAAAATACCGCCACTGGCCAAAATGCCACCTACCAAGAGAGAAATGAAGACGGCAGCAATGGGGTTGTGGCGCGCCGCAAAGGCAACCAAAATCCCGCCGTAGCCATAGCCCACGTTGAGCGATTCATTGGCCGCACCTTGTACGGCTGCAATTTCGACCATGCCCGCTAGCCCCGCACAGGAGCCAGCCAGGAAGCAGATGGCCAAGGTGAGCTTACCGACGGGTAAACCGGCGATGCGGGCTGCACGAATGTTGCCCCCCGCCACCCGTGCGGCAAACCCAAAGGTGGTGCGCTGAATCAAAACATAGGCCAAGACACAGGCCACGAGGCCATAGACCAACCCCCAATGGACGCGGGTACCCGGAATGTTGCCGAGCATATTGACGGAGGATAAGGCAAAACTAGAGGGTTTATTGAGCGAGCTAGGATCGCGGATAGGCCCACCGACGAGGTGATTGAGCAGGGCGATCGCAATGTAGTTCAACAACAAACTGCTGATGGTTTCGTTGACCGCACGATAATGCCGCAACGCCCCGGCTAACATAATCCAGGCACCCCCGAAGGCCAGGCTGGCGATCGCCATCCCAATCTGCACAAACAGCGGCGAAACCCCCAAGGGTTCTGCCAATTGTTCGGGGGAAGGTAGCACACTTCCATAAGACAAAAGTAAGCCCATGAGAATGGCACCGATGCCACCCATCACCAGCGCCCCTTCATTGCCGATGATGACTAGTCCTAAGCGAGCCGGAAGTGCCGTACACAGAGACGACAACATCAACGGAGCCGCCCGAATCAGGGTGTTTTGAAAGGTACTCCACTGGCCAAAGGCCGCCTTCCAAATGGAGCCATACACTGCGATGGGATTGGCTCCCACCAACGCACAAAAAATTCCAAAGAGGACCAGCCCGACAAGGATTGCACCCCCCGATAGCACGACTGACTCTAGCGGTCTGCGCCAGTTTTGCCGATTGAGCATGACCATACGCGTTCTCTTGCCTGCAACAGTGACCTAAACCAAGCCCTAAACCTAAGGACTTGAACGAAGAACTTAAAACTAGGGATAAAAGCATCCGGGGAGCACAACGGCTCCCCGGATCTCGTTGGCAAGCGCTTAGATCGTGCCGATGGCTCCTTCGACGAGGTAGTTCATTTGCTCCAAAATGGGGTCTTGCTGCTTCATCTCTCCGCCTGATGCGATCACAACATTGCCCTTGTTGTCTTTGAGTTCGCCTTTGTAGATCACCATGGTGCCGTCCATGAATTGGGCGATCGCAGCATCCGCCGCCGCCTTCGCTTCATCACTCACCGCAGGTCCATAAGGCGACATCTTGCAGAACCCTTCCTTCAGCCCCCCGCGCAAAACATGGGGAATGCTGCCATCCATCAAGGTTTTGCCAGCGGCCAACTCTTCTACCAAGCCAGAGTAGAACGCCGTCCAATCCCACTCTGCCCCTGTGAGATAACCCGTGGGGGCAAGGGAGGTTTGATCGGTATGGTAGCCCCCGCAGAACATTCCCCGCTTCTCAGCCGTTTCCATCACCACCTTGGGGCTATCGACATGGCATGTCACCATCTCAATCCCTTGGTCTGCCATGCTGTTGACAGCCTCTGCTTCTTTGAGTGGCACCGACCAATCTCCGGTGAAGATCACCTGCACCGTCGCGGCAGGGTTTACGCTTCTGGCTCCCAACGTGAAGCTATTAATATTCCGCAACAGGGTAGGAATCGGCTTAGCCGCCACAAACCCCATCTTGCCGCTGGCCACGGTCAACCCTGCCACAATTCCAGAAATGTATTGGGCTTCGTCTATAAACCCGTAGTAGGTGCCAACGTTTTTAGGATGCACGCCCTCTTGGTATAAGCCCCCAGCATGGAAAAACTGCACATCTGGGTACTCTTCTGCCATCGCCAACACATGGGGGTCGTAGTAGCCGAAGGACGTGGGGAATAACACCTTCGCGCCATCAATATCGATCATGCTGCGCATCGATTCGGCAGCAGCGGAGGTTTCTGGCACGCTTTCTTCTTCGACTAGCTGCACGAAAGACAATTTTTCCTTCGTTCCGCTAGCTCCAAGGGCATGGCTTTGGTTCCAGCCAAAGTCATCCTTTGGCCCCACATAGATGAAGCCAATCACCATTGGCTCTGTACTCCCAGCCGCCGGGGCTTCTCCGGTGGCCGTAGGATCTCCCCCCGAACTGCTGCCTGAAGTACAGCCAGTCCCCAACTTGGCCGTTAGCCCAAAGGCGCTTGTAGCCAGTAAAGTGCGGACAAATTGGCGACGGGACAACCCCAAAATTCGATGCTGACTCACAGTAATTGCTCCGGAAAAAGTAAAGGAACTGAGGCGGCTTAAAGACTAGAAAAATTTCTACACAGTTGGCTCTAACGTACTCAGCAGAAAATTTTCACGTAGTATTCGCCGCTACAAAATAGCCCTTGTAAATTAAGGCTGAAGCGAAACCCATCTGTGCATGTGTGATCTGGGATAGCTCTGGGATAGACCTACAAATAGATGTCTAGGAAACCGGGCGCTAGGTATCCCTCCTAGCGGCATATATTTTGGAGGCTTGTATATGCGTAAGCGATCGCCATCCCATTATCGATTTGGCTATCCCAAGATATGTCAGCCCAAGAAAGATGAGGCGCGACTGAATAGCTGTATGATTTCACAAAGTTCTGGACAAGTATTCAGAGCTTTCAGTCAGCAATTCATACTTTGACTCAGCTACGCTGTTCTCCGAATTTTCAGGCTAATAATTCTGTTGAGCGGATATCAAAAAACTCAGATTCACCATCAAAATTCTTCGTAGTTTGATCGCAATTAGT
>Ga0105045_10001455_pt1 | contig 19329 bp, 14 predicted proteins | sample MAT02_FD_78089 | JGI IMG/M metagenome (GOLD analysis project Ga0105045, IMG submission 78089) | Freshwater microbial communities from Lake Fryxell liftoff mats and glacier meltwater in Antarctica - MAT-02 (megahit assembly) | ecosystem: Environmental > Aquatic > Freshwater > Ice > Liftoff... | reverse complement strand
TCCTGGGCGCGCAACCGATCGGCAAGGTCCTTTAGCGCGGTGTCGGGCCCCGAGACCACGGTCAGTTCCGGCGCGTTGACCGAGGCTACGTCGAGATCACCGAGAAAGGGTGCGAGCGCGGCCTCCGACAGCGAAACCGCCAGCATCCCCCCCGAGGGTACCGTGTCGAAGAGTCGGCCGCGCAGGTGGACGAGGCCGATCACGCCTTCGATCGTCATCACCCCCGCGATGCAGGCGGCGGCGTTCTCGCCCATAGAATGCCCGATCAGCGCAGCCGGCCTCACTCCCCAGCTTTCCCATAGCCGGGACAGCGCAATCTCGACGATCAGGATCAGGGGCAGCTGGAGCGAGGGACGACGCAGCCGCTCGGCGGCCTCGGCCTCGCGGCCCTCCCCAGGCAGCCAGAGACCACGGATGTCTTCCTCGGTCAGCGTCCCGAGGATGGCCAGGCCCTTGTCCATCCATTCGGCGAAGACCGGCTCGGTCTCGTACAGGTCGCGCGCCATGTTGGGGTATTGCGCCCCGCCGCCGGGGAACATGAAGACGATGTCAGGCGTCTCGCCCACGCGGCGGTGGGTGAAGATGCGGCGGGGATCACCTGCTTCGAGCAGCGCCGCAGCCTCCTCGTGGGAACCCGCGACCAACACCCGGCGGTGCTCGAAGGCGCGCCGGCCCACCTTCAGCGTGAAGGCGACATCGGCGAGCGACTGTTCGGGATGGGCTCTCAGATGCGCGGCAAGCCGCGCCGAGGATTCGTTCAGCGCCGCTGGCGTGCGCGCCGACAGCGCAATAAGCTGGAAGGGCCAGTGGCTGGCCTCCGACACTGCCGCCGCGGGGGCCTCCTCAAGCACCACATGGGCGTTCGTCCCCCCGACCCCGAGCGAGTTCACCCCTGCCCGCCGCGGCCCCTTGCGGCGCGCCCAGTCGGTCAGTCGGTCGTTGACGCGGAAAGGGCTGCCCTCGAAGTCGATGGCCGGATTGGGCTTCTCGAAGTTGAGTGAGGGCGGCATCTGGCCGTAATGGAGCGCCAGCGTTGCCTTGATCAGGCTTGCCACCCCTGCGGCGGTGTCGAGATGGCCGATGTTCGTCTTGACGCTGCCGATCCGGGCAAAGCCGCGTTCGTCCGTCGTGCGGCGGAAGGCCTCGGTCAGCGCCGCGACCTCGATGGGATCGCCCAGATAGGTGCCGGTGCCGTGGCATTCGACATAGTCGACCGTGTCGGCGGTGACTCCGGCCACCGCCAGAGCCTCGGCCACGCAGGCCGCCTGCCCCTCGACCGAGGGCGCAAGGTAGCTGGCCTTGGCCGCGCCGTCGTTGTTGACTGCACTGCCTCGGATCACCGCCCATACGTGGTCGCCGTCGGCCTGCGCATCCGCAAGCCGGCGCAGCACTACGGTGCCTGCGCCTGAGCCAAAGACCGTGCCCTGCCCGCGGTGGTCGAAGGCGTGGCATGCCCCGTCGGGAGACAGCACCTCGGACTCCTTGTAGAGGTAGCCGCGCATCTGCGGCAGCTCGATCGTGACGCCCCCGGCGATCGCCATGTCACATTCGCCGTTCAGCAGGGACTGCACCGCATAGTGCACCGCGACGAGCGATGTGGAGCAGGCTGCCTGCAGCGAGAGCGAGGGCCCCTTGAGATCGAGGATATGGCTGACGCGCGTCGACAGGAAATCCTTGTCGTTGCCGGTATGGCGCAGCAGAAACATGCCCGTGCTCTCGACCAGGCCGGGGTTCGAGCAGAGGTTGAAGTAGAAATAGCTGCCCATGCCGCAGCCGGCGAAGACGCCTATACGACCCTGGAAAGTCTCGGGCGGGTGGCCGGCGTTCTCCAGAGCCTCCCAGGCCACCTCCAGGAAATGGCGGTGCTGGGGATCGAGAATCGCCGCCTCTTTCGGCGAGAAGCCGAAGAACTCGGCATCGAACCGGTCGAAGTCCTCGAGTGGCGCCGCAAAGGGCACATAGGCGGGGTTTCTCAGCATCGCCGGGCTTTCGCCAGCGGCCAGAAGCTCTTTCTCGCCGAGCCGCCGCACCGCCGAGCGCCCCTCGCGCAGGTTCACCCAGAAGGTTTCGATGTCCGGTGCCCCGGGCAAATGCGCCGCCATGCCCACGATGGCAATCTGATCCGTAGCCGTTTCCATGGCACCCTTCCCCCCGGTCAAAACACCCTATCACCATTCACCTACCCTAACTACCCTACCCTCCCCCCATCTGCTCCAGCACCTGTCGCGCTTCGGCGAACTGAGGCAGCGGGCTGTCGCCGGCCAGCTCCAGCGCGCGGCCCAGGGTCTCGCGCGCCGCGACTGTGCGGCCGAGCGCGCGGTAGGTCATGCCGAGGTGATACTGCACGAGCGGGTCGCCCGACAGGCCGGCGGCGGCGGGTTCGAGCCGGGCCAGCGCCTCGGTGTAATTACCGCGGCGGTATTCGATCCAGCCGTAGGTGTCCTGAAAGGCCGGCACCTCCGAGGCGGCCAGCCGCCGCGCGATCGTGAAGGCGCGATCAAGGCTCTCGGGGTCGGGACGATGGCCCGACAGCAGGCTCGCGAGGTTGTTGGCGACGACCAGATTGCCGCTGTCATCGGCATAGAGCGTCTCGTAGACTACGATGGCGCCCTCGATGTCGCCGGCTGCCTCCAGAGCGCCGGCCTTCAGAACCCGTGCGACCTGCGCCTCCGGTGCGGCATCGAGCGCCGCGTCGAGCACCACCATAGCCTCGGCGTCGCGGCCCTCGGCCTGTAGCAGCGCGACCAGCGCCGAAAGCGGGCGGTCGGCGGCCGGTGCCCCTGCGAGCAGGCCGCGGTAGTGTGCTTCGGCCTCGGCCGTCTCGCCCGCGCGCAGGTGGAGGTCGGCCGCGAGGTAGCGCAGGACAGGGTCATCCGGCGTCTCGGCCAGACCCTCGTCGACAAGAGCGCGGGCCTCCTCGGCCCTGCCGGCGCGCAGCTGCACCTCGATCTGCCCGGCCCGCAGGGCGGCCGCATCCTGCGCCCCGGCCGTAGCCCCGAGCAGCGCCAGCGTCTCGTCGAACCGCCCCTGAGCAAGCAGGCTTTCCAGCTCGATCTCCCGGGCCGAGGCGACCGCGGCGTCTGACCCGATCGAACGGAGCTGCCAGACGATCCGCGTCGCGCGGTTCCAGTCGCGCTGGCGCAGCTGCAGGTCGGCCATCGCGGCCAGAAGCTCGACGCTGGCGGGGGCGATGGCGATCGCGTCTTCGAGCACCGCGCTGGCGGCGTCGGTCCTGTTCTCGGTCACCAGGAAGTCGGCGTAGCGCAGCGATTCGGCCACCCCGCGGCCCGAGATCTCGGCGGCCATTGCGTAGCGTTCGCCGGCAAGCTGGCGGGCGCCCTCGCGCTCGTGCGCCTCGCCCATCATCGTCAGGAGCACCGCATCGTACGGCGCGGCTGCCAACGCGGTGCGCAGCGCCATCACCGCCTCGGAGGGGCGGTCTTCCTCGATCAGCCAGCCGGCGTAGAGCTTCAGCGCTTCGGCGTGGCCCGGATCGGCGGCCAGTACCTCCTCGACCCGCACCCGCGCTCCGACCGCGTCGTTCTCGGCGACGAGCATCCGCGCCAACGCGATCTTGAGGTTGAGCGCCTCCTCGCTGGTTCCGTCTCCGGCGATCAGCGCCTCCATCGTGGCGATGGCCCCGGCGCGGCGGCCCGCGTCAAAGTCGATCGCGGCGCGCAGAGCTCGGAAGGTGGCGGTCTCCGGCTCGGCCGCGATCAGCCGGTCGAGTTCGGCCCCGGCGGCGTCGGGCCCCTGCGTGCGACGCAGGAGTTCGGCCACGGCGAGCTTCTCCTCAAGGCCGGCGCCCGGTGCGGCGCCCAGGCGGCGCAGGAAGGCCTCGGCCCCGGCGAGGTCGCGTTCCGAGAGATACCAGCCAATCAGGAGCGTGCGGATATCGGCATTGTCCGGGAAACGCTCGACCATCGTTTCAAGCGCCGCGCCAGTCGCCGCGCTGTCGCCGGACTCGGCCAGAAGTCTCAGTCCCATCATGTGGAACTCGATCTGCCCGGGATGGGCGGCGATGGCCTCCCCGACAACGGCCAGCGCCGTGGTGTGGTCGTCCGAGGCCATCGCCCGGTCGGCCACGATGCGCAGGGCGTTCAGGTTGCCGGGGTCCTCGGCCAGCCGCGCCCGGGCCAGCGCCACCGCCGCCCCGGCGCCCTCCGTGTTCCCGGCCAGCATTGCTGTGCGGTAGTCGAGCATCGCCGTCACCATCGCAAGGCCAGGGTCGTCGGGGGCCACCCCGAGGGCCGCGTCGGCGTGGCGCCGGACCTCGTCCCAGTCGCTGGCGTCGATCGCCATCTCGGCCAGGGCGGTCCGTGCCTCGAGGTCGTCGGGGTACTGTTCGACGAGGCGCAGGTACTGGCTGTAGGCTTGGCCGGCGTCGCCGCGGTCGCGCACCACCCGGGCGTAGGTCAGCCGCGCCTCGCGGTGCTGGGGATCGTTCTGGAAGACGTTGCGGAACTCTACCAGCGCGCGGTCGGCGTCGCCGGCGGCCAGCAGTTCCATGCCCGAGGCGAAGAACCGCGCAGCGCGCTCATCGGCACTTTCGCAACCCGAAAGCGCGACGGTGGCGGCGAGGAATAGAGTGAGGCGGCTTGGAAACATGGACATGAACGATTCGCACCTTGGAAAGTTAAGCCTTCCTACCGCACTCTGGCACAAGGCGCACGTAGACGGGGTATTCAGCGCCGCATTTTGCTACACAATAAGAAGAACAGTGCCCCGGCAGGTCTTTTGTTGACGGTGCGGAACCATTTTCCGGTTCTCCATCGCCTTCGCAGGGATGCTCCCCTACATCACGGGGGGCAGGGCCGGAGCGCACCACCCGGCCAGCGGGCCGGAGAGAGCATGAGGAGAGAACGGATGTGGCGCGTCATTCCCGGTTTGCGCCGGCTTGTCGACCGTGGCGCGGAACAGGCCGGAATGGAGGCGAAAGCGCGTGTCGAGCCGTCCCCTCCGCGGTCACCCGCAGCGGGGGAAGCGCCCCCGGCACAAGCTCTGCCACCCCTGTCCGGCTCGCGCCGGCGCCGCGGCTCCACGCTCTCCGGGGGCGCCCCGGCCCTGCCGGCCGATCCGCCCGGAACGGCGGCGGCTCCCAGTCCGGGCCCCGGCGCCGACCCCGACCCCGGCGCCGAGCCGGGCGCCTTCGACATCTACACCCGGCACTTCGGCCTGACCGTGCGGCCCTTCGCGTTGGTGCCCGACCCCGACTTCCTGTTCTGGTCGCCCGCCCACAGGCGGGCCTATGCGATGCTGGAATACGGTGTGCTGACCCATTCGCCGATCACGCTGATCACCGGCGAGGTGGGGGCGGGCAAGACGACGCTGCTGCGCCAGTTGCTGCGCTCGCTGCCGCCCGAGGTGCGGGTGGGCCTGATCTCGAACCCCTCAGCCGCGCGCGCCGAGCTTCTGCGTTGGGTGCTGATGGCGCTCGACCAGCCTGCCGCCCCGAACGAGACCTATGTCGACCACTTCTCCCGGTTCCAGACCCACCTGATCGACGAATACGCTCAGGGGCGGCGGGTTGTGCTGATCTTCGACGAGGCGCAGAATCTGGGCCGCGAGGCGCTGGAGGAACTGCGGATGTTCACCAACATCAACGCCGGCAAGGACGAGCTGCTGCAGCTTGTCCTCGTGGGCCAGCCCGAACTGCGCGAGATCGTTGGCCGACCCGACATGCGCCAGTTCGCGCAGCGGGTGGCGTCGAACTTCCACTTGTCGGAAATGGACCTGCCGACGGTGCGTGCCTATATCGCGCACCGCCTGAAGGTCGCCGGCCGGACACGGCGGCTCTTCAGCAAGCCCGCGGTCGAACTGGTCCATGTCGCGACCGGCGGAGTACCGCGGCTGGTCAACCGGCTGTGCGATCTGGCGCTGGTCTACGCCTTCACGAAGGGAAATAAGCTGGTGAGCCATGAGACAGTTCAGGAGGTTCTGGACGACGGTGCATTTTTCGCGGTAAATGCCGTCGTTTCCAAGGGTGATATGTGACGATGCCATTCAATGTGCGATTCTATCTTGCCCTGCTGCGACGGCAGTTGTCCTATATCCTGCTGATCGTCGTCATGGCGACCGCTGCGGGCATCGTGCTGGCCTACAAGCTGCCCGAGATCTATCGTGCCCAGGCGCGGCTGCTGGTCGAAAGCCCGCAGATCCCCGACGATCTGGCCGCCTCGACAGTGCGCACCACCGCGACCGAGATCCTGCTTGCGATCGAGCAGCGCCTGCTCGCGCGGTCGAACCTGCTCGACCTCTCGCGCCAGCTGGGCGTCCACGCCAGGGACCTGACGCCGGACGAAATCGTCGACGACATGCGCAATCGCATCGTCTTGACCCTGCCGCAGTTGCGGCCGAACCAGGCCACGGGCATCGTCGCTGTCTCGTTCGACGCGCCCGACCCCGCGCAGTCGGCCGCGGTGGCCAATGCGCTCGTCACCCAGATCCTGGAGCAGAACGTCGCTGTCCGCACGGGAGCGTCGGGTGACACGCTCGAGTTCTTTCAGCAGGAGGTCCGCCGGCTCAGCGAAGACATGGCCGAGCAGAATGCCCTCATCCTGGAGTTCAAGCAGGCCAACCGCGACGCTCTGCCCGAAAGCCTGGACTACCGCCGCACCCGCCAATCCGCCCAGCAGGAGCGGCTGCTGCAGGTCGACCGCGAACTGGCCGGCCTGCGGGACCGCCGCCAGCGGCTGAGCGACCTTTACGACCGTACCGGACGGCTGTCCGGCATGGTCGAGGCGATGACCCCCGAGCAGACCCGGCTCGAGACTCTGCGCCAGGAGCTTGCCTCGGCGCTGGTGATCTATTCGCTGCAGAACCCGCGGGTCCGGGCGTTACAGACCCAGGTCGAGGCGCTGGAGAGGGCGGTGGCCGAGCAGCTCGGCAATTCCGAATCCGGCGGCACGCTGACGACCTTCGACCTGCAGATGGCCGACATCGACGGCCAGATCGACTTTCTGGCCCAGCAGAAGGCGCTGCTCGAGCGCGAGCTCACGGCGCTCGATGCCTCGCTCGAGGCCACTCCCCGCAACGCCATCGCCCTCGGTGCCCTGGAAAGCGACTACGAAAACTTGCGCGTACAGCACAGCCAGGCGGTGGCAAGCCTCGCCGAGGCGCGGATGGGCGACCGGATCGAGGTCACCGCCCGCGGCCAGCGGATCAGTGTGATCGAGCCCGCCACCGAGCCGGCCTTCCCCGCCGAGCCGAACCGCAAGCTTGTCGCGGCCGCCGGAATGGGCATGGGCATTGTCCTGGCGGCGGCGCTGGTCGTCCTGCTCGAGCTTCTGAACAGGTCGGTCCGCCGGCCGGTAGAGCTGGTCGGCGCGCTCGGCATCACGCCGTTCGGCACCATCCCCTACATGGAAACCCGCGCCGAGATCTTCCGTCGGCGGATGAAGCTGGCCGCCGGGACGGCCGTCGCGGTGCTGGCGCTGCCGCTCACGCTCTACCTCGTCCATCTTTATCTGATGCCGATGGATGGCCTGCTCGCCGCCTTGGCTGAACGGGCCGGCCTCGGGCTGCTGGTCGAGCGGTTCCTTCCCGGCAGCATGGAGTAAGCACATCATGGAACGCATCCAGACTGCCATCGCCAAGGCCCGGGCGGCCCGCCACGCTCTTGCAGGAACCGCGCCGCAGGCCGATGCGCCCGGCGCGACCCCGGCCCCTGCTTCCGGGGAAGACCTGGCCGCGGCCTGGATGGAGCTGGCCGAGGCGCCGCTCGACCCGCGCCGGCTCGCGGCGGGGCGGATCGTGGCGCACCGCCCCGGTCCCGAGGCCGCCGCCTTCGACCTGATGCGCACCAATCTGATGCGCCACCTGCGCGTTCACGGCTGGACACGGGTCGCGATCACCTCGCCGACCAGCGCCTGCGGCAAGACCACGACCAGCCTGAACCTGGCCTTCAGCCTGGCTCGCCAGGCTGACTTGCGCGTGGTGCTGCTGGAACTGGACCTGCGACGCCCGGCGATGGCCCGGACGCTGGGGCTTGTCAGCCAGTGGCGCTTTTCCGGCGTGCTCGACGGCAGCGAAACGGTGCAGCACCAGCTGCTCCGCTGGGGCACGAACCTGGCCTTCGGGCTGAACTCGGTCCCGGTGCCGAGCCCGGCTGAACTGCTGTCCTCGGCCCGCGCCGCCGAGGCGATCGACGCGATCGAGGACCGTTTCCGCCCCGACGTGATCCTGTTCGACATGCCGCCGACGCTGGCGAGCGATGACACCATCGCCTTCCTGGACCAGGTCGATTGCGCGCTTATGGTGGCGGCGGCCGAGCAGAGCACGGTGGGCGAAATCGACCGCACCGGCAAGGAACTGGCAGAGCATACCAAGGTCCTAGGCGTGGTGCTGAACAAGTGCCGATTCATGGATCGCGAGGACGGTTACGGCTACAGCGGCGACTACTGATCCGCCTCGGCCGGAACACGCGCGGCGCCCGTCGCCCGGCACTGACCCTGAGGCAGGCCCCGGCGTGCCGGAGGCCGGGGAGGGGATGGCGCCGGGGCGCGAGCTGTGTGACTTCCGGTTCCGGTGTGGGCGGCGGAGGGGCGGCGGCGGAGGGGCGCAGGGCCCGTGTCACCTCTCTCGCCCCTCCCGACGTGCCGCGAGCGCGAGACCCGGCAGCACCAGCGCGCAGTCCAGATAGCGCCGGGCCAGACGGCGGGGATTGGTCAGCATCCGCCAGAGCCATTCCATCGCGATCCGCCGCACCCAGAGGGGCGCTCGGGTCTGGTGGCCTCCGATGAAGTCGAGCCCTGCGCCGATCGAGACGAAGCCAAGGTTCGGGTGCCGGGCCAGGCCGCGCGCGGCCAGCACCTCCTGCTTTGGCGCGCCAAGCGCCAGAAGGCAAATCCGCGCGCCAGCCCCGGCCACCTGGTCTAGCAGCGCGTCGGCCGCCGGGCCCTCGGGGTCGAACCGCATCGGCGGGGCGAGGCAGGCCACGACCTTCAGCCCCGGGTGGTCGGCTTCGAGCTGCCGGGCGGCGGCGTGCAGCACCGGCCCGGTCGAACCGAGCAGAGCCAGGGGGGCGCCCTTCTTTGCGGCCAGCGCCGCCAGCGGCGTGATCAGTTCCGACCCCGGCACCAGCGCCACCTCGGGCCGTCCGGACAGATGGGCAAGCCAGACCACCGGGTTGCCGTCGGCGACGACGTGGCTCTGCGCGGCATAGGCGCGGCGGAACCGGTCGTCGCGGCGCAGCTTGACGATGTGGTCGAGGTTCAGCGTGGCGACCGCGAAGCCCCGGCCTGCGTCGAGCCGCGCCGCGAGATCGGCCAGGAGCGCGGCCTCGGTCGGCACATCGACGAGGCAAAGAACGCCTTGGCCGGCAAGGCTTTCGGCCTTGGGCCGCTGATTCGGGGATGTCTCTTTCACAGGCGCCACTTTTCTCCCTGTACCGTTTCGAAGAAGTGACCGAGCCCAAGCCACCTGTCCAGCCCACAGGCGCGCGCCCCCGTGTTCGAGTCGCCCCTCTAGAACTGCCTGTCGAGCAGTAGTCCGCACCGCCGAAGGATGCTTATTTTCCTCCGATCCAGCACGAAAAGCCGGTCGAAAAGCTCGCGTTCCCGTCCATCTGCGGCATGGGCGGCGAAGGTCTTGAGCAGGGCCCCCTGCCAAGAACTGTACGTGAGGGTGCGCCGACTGCCGTCGATCCTACCGCCCAGTTTCGTTTTCCAGCGGCTGAACGAGATTGCGCTGAAATGGTAGAGCCAGACCTTGGAGTCGGGCGCGAGAACGTGCATCCAGGTGCCTTTGCCCGCATGGGTTCCCTTTGGGAAATGCAGTCCCATGCCCTGAAAACATGCACTACGGCGGACGAAGCTCTTGCCCATGATGTGCGACTGGATCCCGCGCTGGAACATGCGCCAGTCGCGTCCATAGACGACCAGCGACAGAGCCTTGCCCAAGAACCGCGGTGTGGGAGCACGAAAAAGACTGTTCGAGAAGGGTGTCTCTACGTCCTCGCCTTCGACCCAGACCGCCTCGGCTGGGCGTATGCGAACATAGTCGAGCCCGGCGGGCACGGCGCCAAGCGCGTGCGCAATGTCGCCTGCGACGAACTCATCAACATCGCAGACAAGAAGCCAGTCCGAGGTGTTGCGGGTAAAGGCATCGTCGAAGGCGACCTGCTGAGCGGGTACGACCATCGCCGGCCGCTGGCCGGTTCGAGCGGCCCAGAAGGCCTGGCTGCAGGCGACGAGGTCTACGTCGTCTGCCGACGTGAGCCCAAGACCCGAGGCATCACCATCGTAGTAGAGAAAGATGCGCTCAGCTCCGACAGCGCGGTAATGGTCAATGAAGCGTTTTAGGATTTCCGGGCGCTCCAGAGCCATGCAGGCGACCGAGAATCCCATCCGTGCCGTTGCCCCACTCAATCAATGGCTGTTGCTGTAAGGATCATTCCGTATCCGTCGATTCTTGTCCATGGCCGTCATGGATCATTTTACTTCCCGGATGGGCTGCCTATGCTGCAACCGCAAAAATCCGTAGGGCCCGACATGACAAAGTTCGTTTCCGACCCAGCGCTGAGCGTGATCATCGCCGCTCGCAACGAGGAGGGCCTGATAGCCCAGTGCCTGTCCGCGCTGGCCACTCAGGACGAGGTGCCGGGCGGACCGGTGGAGGTGATCGTGGCGGCCAATGCCTGCACCGACGCGACCGTGGCCCGCGCCCGCGCTGCTGCGCCGGCCTTCGCCGCGCGGGGCTGGCGGATCGAAGTGCTCGATCTTGCCCGGGGCGGCAAGCTTGGCGCTCTTGCTGCCGGTGAGAGGTTGGCAGGGGGGCGGGCGCTGGTCTATCTGGACGCCGACGTGGTTTGCGAGCCCGCGCTCTTCTCGCAGCTTGCCGCCGCGCTCGACACCGACCAGCCGCGCTATGCCACCGGCACCCTCGCCGTGGCGCGCGCCGAAACCGCCGTCACGCGCGCCTATGCCCGGGTCTGGACGCGGCTGCCCTTCGTCCGGGGCGGTGCGGTCGGAGCGGGGCTTTTCGCGGTGAACCGTCCGGGGCGCGCCCGCTGGGGCGACTGGCCCGAGATCATTTCGGACGACACCTTCGCGCGGCTCCAGTTCGCCCCCGGCGAGCGGGTCGAGGTTCCCGCGCGCTATCACTGGCCGATGGTCGAGGGGTTTGCAAACCTCGTCCGCGTGCGCCGTCGCCAAGACGCGGGCGTGGCCGAGATCGCCCGCCTCTACCCCGCACTTTGCGCCAACGAGGGCAAGACGCCGGTAACGAAGAGCCTCATCGCCCGGCTCGCGCTGACCGACCCGCCTGGCCTTGCCGCCTATCTTGCCGTGCACCTCGCGGTGCGGATGAAACCGCCCTCGGGCGCCTGGACGCGGGGGCGGTAGAGCCACGCCCCGATCCCGCCGCAAAGCCCCGCTGTTCCCCCGCCCCTTAAGAAATTCGGAAAACAATGCCCGCCATGACTTCCCCCGCCCCGTTCGGCCCCGTCGCCTACCTGACCGGCGAATATCCCAAGGTCTCGCACACCTTCATCCAGCGTGAAGTGGCGGCTCTGCGCGACGCGGGCGTCGAGGTGGTGACCTGCACGATCCGCCGCGCCGCGCCGAAGGACGTGCTGGCCGACCAGAAGGCCGAGGAAGCCGCGACCTTCTGCGTCCTCGAGGCGGCGCGGAACCCTGCGCGGCTGCTTGCCGCCCATGCCCGGACGCTGGCCCGGTCGCCGGGGGGGTGGCTGTCTGCCCTGGGCCTGGCACTCCGGACCCGGCCGCCGGGGCTGAAGGCGCTTCTGTGGCAGGCATTCTACTTCGCTGAGGCGGCGGTGCTGGCCGAGCATCTGCGCGCCCGAGGCGTGGTCCACCTGCACAACCACTTCGGCAATTCAAGTTGTTCGGTCGCGATGCTGGCCTCGGCGTTGTCAGGCATTCCTTTCAGCTTCACAGAACATGGCCCCGCGATCTTCTTCGAACCCGAACGCTGGGCCCTGGGCGAAAAGATCGCGCGCGCCCGCTTCGTCGTGGCGATCAGCCATTTCTGCCGCTCGCAACTGATGCTCTTCTCGGACCCCGTGCACTGGGGAAAGATCGCCATCGTGCATTGCGGGGTCGATCCCGCCGCATACGGGCGCGCACCGCGCGGCGCCTTCGGGAAGCGGGCGATCTTTGTCGGACGGCTTGATCCGGTAAAGGGGGTGCTGCTCCTGCTCGAAGCCTTCGCGCGTGTCCTGCGCGACCACCCCGAGGCCCGGCTGACGATCATCGGCGACGGGCCGGCGCGGGGCGAGGCCGAGGCGCGGGCGGCAGGCCTCGGACTTGGCGCAGCGGTGACCTTCGCCGGCTACCGCACCCAGGCCGAGGTCGCGGCGCATCTGGAAGAGGCCGACCTGCTGGTCCTGCCCTCCTTCGCCGAGGGCGTGCCCGTGGTGCTGATGGAGGCGATGGCCAGCCGCATCCCCGTCATCGCCAGCCGCGTGGCGGGGGTGCCGGAACTGGTCGAGGACGGAGTCGCGGGCTTCACCGTGCCGCCGGGAGACGTCGCGACGCTGGCCGACCGCATGGCACGCCTGATGGCCGACCCCGAGGCCGCCCGGGCGATGGGCGACGCCGGCCGCCGGGCGGTCGAGGCAGGGTTCGACATCGCCCGCGAGGGCGCCTGGCTGGCCCAGATCTTTCGCCAGGGTGGGTCAGGGGGGCGGCTCAGGGCTGCGCGAACGCCTTTCAATGGCTATTAAACTTGCAATGGTTTAAACTTCCAACGGTTTAAACTTCCAATGGTTATTAAAATTGAACTAACCTTCCCCAGTACCGGATCCCGGAGACGCAATGAAACGCCTGATCATCGACCTCGACGACACGCTGACCATCGCTGACGGCGATGACTATGCTCAGGCCCTAGTGCGCCCCGAGGTGGCCGACCGTTTGTCGGAGTACCGGCAGATGGGCTTCGAGATCGTCATCCATACCGCCCGCAATATGCGGACATATGCCGGAAACCTGGGCAAGATCACTGTCCATACCTTGCCGGTCATCACCGAATGGCTGACCCGGCACGGCATACCGTTTGACGAGATATGGCTCGGCAAGCCGTGGTGTGGTAACGAGGGCTTCTACGTGGACGACCGGACGATCCGGCCAGATGAGTTCGCGCGCCTCGAATACGCGGAAATCTGCGACCTGTTGAAGATTACCCCTGCCAAGGCCGCCCTAGGCCAGTGAGATCTGCCACGTATGCCTCTTGCCCACTGGAACAACCTTACAATCTTTTTCGCGCATGTCCCGAAGACGGGCGGCTCTAGCGTCGAGGACTACCTGATCCGGCGCTTCGGGCGACTGAGCCTGATCGATGCCAACAAGCGCCGCGGGGTGCGGGGTACGGGACTCATCACACCGACTAGTCATCTCGCGGCGGTGGACCTGGCCGAGCTAGTACCGCCGGATCTGACCTACAGCTTCGCCGTCGTACGCGAGCCACTGGAACGGCTGATGAGCGAGTTCCGCTACCAGTCCAAGGTCTCGCGAATGAGCCGGCTGGGGTTCTCGACGTGGTTGCGTGTCATGCTGCGCGCCGCCCGCACAGAGCCGCGCGTCTACGAAAACCACATCCGGCCGCAGACCGACCTTATCCCGGAGAGTACCGAGATCTTCCGCCTGGAGGACGGATTCGAGTCGCTCGTCGCGCGGCTCGACGAGGTGACGGGAACGACGGCGCCCGGGATTTCGGTCAACCACCTAAACCCCCGACCGCGCGAGGAGATCCGGCTAAGCCGAGAGGACGTCGGCATGATTGCCGAATTCTATGCGAAAGACTACGATCAATTCGGCTACGTCACTCCCGGGTCGTCGAACCTGCCGTCGGATGGTCGGGCCGGGCTGCGCGATGCGCTGGCACGCCCTCTTGCCATGGCGCTGATGGCCAAGCAGCGGCGGGACTGGGTACGCTGAAGGGTGTTGATTGAAACGAGTTTCGAAAGAGGACGTAGGCTATGCCACTTATTGTCGCGAACGGTAGACGGATCTTCTTCGCCCATGTGCCGAAGACCGGCGGGTCGAGTGTGGAGGAATACCTCGTCCGCCGCTTCGGGGGTCCGCTCAGCATGCGCGACGTCACGCACCGGGCGGGCGACCGTAAGCGGGGCCTGATCGCGCTGTCCACGCATTTCACCGCCCGCGATCTCGACGATGTCCTGCCACACGACACCGATCACTGCTTCGCAGTCGTGCGTGACCCGTTGACCCGGATGCAGAGCCAGTATCGATTCCAGGCCGGAATATCGAAGACCCGCGCCTTCAGCTTCTCGACTTGGCTCAGGATCATGTTCGCCGCCTGTGAGATCGACCCGCGCGTCTATCAGAACCACATCCGCCCCCAGGGCGAACTGGTACGCGAAGGCTCGGCCGTCTTCAGGCTAGAGGACCACTTCTCCGACATGATCCCCTGGCTCGACGAGGTGACTAACACCTCCGCGCCCGACCTCGAAGTTCGCCATCTGCTCAAGCGCGAGCGCGAGCCCATCGAGATGTCGCGCGAGGACGTGGCGCTAATCGCCGGATTCTACCGCAGCGACTACGAGCGCTTCGGCTACACCCGACCCGATCCATCGGAGTATTCTCCAGACCGTCGGGCTGCCCTGCGCTGGCCGGTCGCACTGATTGCCGCGCGCGAGGTCGTCCGCCGCCAGCGCCGGCACTGGCTGCGCTGAGGGTTGGCGATGCTCCTGATCCTCTCCGCCCGAACTGTCAGCGAGGACATCGCGCTGCACTACGGACGCTTGCCGCCGAGCTTCCTGCCGCTCGGCAACCAAAGGCTGTTCGCGCTTCAGGCCGAGCAGGCCCTGGGCGGGCCGGTGGCGATGACGCTGCCCGAGGGCTTCGAGATCTCGGAGATCGACCGACAGAACATCGAGGCAGCCGGGATCCGCCTGATCTTCCAGCCAACCTCGTACTCGCTTGCCGAAGCAATCCGTCGAGCGGTCGAGGCGGTCGCCCCCGAGGGGCCGCTGAGGCTTCTCTACGGCGACACGCTGGTGCGCCCGCCGGCGGCTCCGCCGGCGGCCACCGACATCGTCACGGTGCAGAACACCACCGCGAACTACCCCTGGGCCTATGTCACTGGGACCGCGGATGGCGGCATCCGGTTCTCGGATGAGTTGCCACAGCAGATCGATACCCGTCGCGTGGTCTGCGGCGACTACACCTTCGCCGATCCGGAGCTTCTGATCCGCGCCAGCGAGGCGGGAGGTATCGTCGAGCTTCTGAACGCCTACCATGCCGAACGCCCCTTGACCCCGGTCGATGCTGCTGAGTGGTTCGATTTCGGCCACCTGCCGCTATACTTCCAGTCGAAGAAGTCGATCATGATCAAGCGGGTGTTCAATCAACTCGCCTATGAGAACCACCTGCTGGTCAAGCAGTCCGACGACACCGCTAAGATCCGTGCCGAGGCCGCCTGGTACGAGACGCTGCCGGAAGACCTGCAGATCCACACGCCGCGCTACCTCGGCCGGGTCGAGCGCGACCACCGGGCGGGCTACCGGATGGAATACTTCTATCACCCCCAGCTGTCGGACCTCGCCGCCTTCGGCACGCTGCCGCTGACCAGCTGGCTCGAAATCCTGGGCGCCTCGTTCGACTTCGTCGACAAGTGCCGGGCGATCCGCCCCGACCCCGGCGCGCCCGAGGCCGCCCCCGCCTTCGCCCGGCACTTCTTTGACGAGATGATGATACGGAAGACCTGGGACCGGCTCGAATCCTATGCATTGCAGGCAGGCTTCAGCCTCGACGACGCCTTCACGCTGAACGGCCGGATGTATCCGCCGCTCCGCGAGGTCGTCGGGCAGGTGATTGGCGCGGTACCCGTCACGCGCGTCGACCAGATCTGTTTCTGGCACGGGGACCTGTTCTTCGGGAACATGTTCTACGACTTTACCGCTCGGCGGGTCTTGACGATCGACCCGCGCGGCCAACTTCGGGCGGGCGAGATCTCGCGCTATGGCGACTGCCGTTACGACGTTGCCAAGCTGGCCCATTCGGTGATCGGTCAGTATGACAAGATCATCCTCGGGCGCTCGACGCTGGACGAGCGTGGACCGCAAGATTTGGTCCTGACGATCCACGGTCAGTCCCACCAGGAGCAGGTCGAGCAGATCTTCTTGAAAGAGTGTCGCGACCGCTATGGCCTGCCCCCGGGCGAGCTTGTGGCGATGACGGCGCTGCTGTTCTTCTCGATGCTGCCCCTACACCGCGACCGCCCCGACCTGCAGCGCCAGCTTTTCGCCAACGCGCTGAGGCTGTCGGGCATGATGGAAGACACAGCATGATCGTGCTGCCGATGGCGGGGCTGTCGAGTCGGTTCATCAAGGCCGGCTACAGGGCCCCGAAATACATGCTGGAGCTCGGCGGACGGAGTGTCTTCACGCATGCGCTGACCAGCTTCGAGGCGTTTTTCGATACCGAACAGTTCCTTATCATCTGCCGCAACACCGCTGGTACGCCCGCCTTCGTATGCACCGAATGCGCAGCGGCGGGGCTTGCGCCCGGACGGCTGAAGCTGGTGGTGCTGGACGCCGAGACTTCGGGGCAGGCCGAGACGGTGGCGCTCGGGCTCGACCGCGCAGGGTCGGGCGATGGGGAGCGGCTCACGATCTTCAACATCGACACCTTCCGCCCCGGTTTCCGGCATCCGGACGCTTTCGACCCGGCCATGGTCGATGGCTATGTCGAGGTGTTCCGGGCGCCGGGGGAGCACTGGTCCTTCGTGCGGCCTGACCCGTCCGACCCGGGGGTCTGCCGGGCAATCGAGGTAGCCGAGAAGGTGCGGATCTCGGACCTATGCTCGACCGGACTCTATCATTTCCGAACCGTGGGTCTCTTCCGCGCGCTCTACGCAGGCATTGCGGCGCAGGATCCCGCTACCTTGCAGGGAGGCGAGCGCTATATTGCGCCGCTCTACAATACCGCGATCCGCGAAGGGCGCGATATCCGCTACAGCCTGATCCCCAAAGGCGCAGTTGCCTTCTGCGGGACGCCCGCCGAATACGAGGCGCTGCTTTCACAAGGTTATCCCGATGGTGTCCTCCGTGGCTAGCGGGTCGGTCGAGATACTGGCGGGGCATGCCCGGGCTATCGCAACCGACCCGAACAATCCTGACATTCTGCGCGCGGCCGCGAAGGCGCTTCTCGCGACCCTCGGTGACCCGGGCCTTGCAGCCTGGGACACAGTGGAGAAAGATGCCTTCTATCGGGCGCTGATCACCCAGCCAGACAGTCCGGTCCGTCCGCCCATCCTGGCACGCGAGGCAGCGAGCGCCATCACGTCCCAGAACCGACCAGCGGCCGCAGCGCTCGCGCGCGAGATCGGTCCCTTGCTCTCCAGGCTTCTGGCCGAGGAGCCGGATTGCGTTCCGGGATACGTCAACGCAGTGATTCTGGCTCTAGTTCTGCGTGCCGACGTCGACGAGACGGTGATTCCGCCTGCACGCATCGGGAAATTGCATCTCGACTGGTTCGAGCACTTCGATCCCGCCGACCTCGCGCTTCCCTACAGTGTGATGTTCAATGCGGCGAGTTTCGGTGCGAACCGCGACGAGGTACTGGCCCGCTACTGGCCCGAGCGCGGGGCGCTGCCGGATCACCCCGGCCTCAGGCTGTCCCATGTGCTGTTTTTTGAATGGCTGGCCGTGCGTGATGCCTTCGACGCGCCTGACAACACCGATCTTGCCCACTGGTTCCACACGCGGCTGTCGGATGTAAGGGGGGACCTCGACGCAGAACGCGCAACTGCACGTACCCTTCTCCTGCGGCACTGGAGGCCAGATAGCGTACTCGACTCCGGGCGGCTCGCCGCACTGGGGCTTTCTGACGTGTTGCCACTGGCCCGGCGATACGCGACGACCCGGTCTGGCTTGCCCAAAGGCAGTCCCTCCCGCCGTGGCGCTGCCTGGTTGTCGGCGCGGCCCTACCAGGCAGCGCAGGCCGGACTGCACTTGGCCCGCCTCGCAATTCCCGCACTACGGCTCGGCCGCCGTCGCCCGCGGGTGGCGATATGCGTCTCGGGTCAATTGCGGGGCTACAAACGGGCCTTCGAGACTTGGCGACAGCATTTGCTGCCCGAGATCGAGGCGACCGTCTTTGTGCATAGCTGGCGCCAGATCGGCCGCTCCGACGCCCAGCCCTTCCGTTACGTGCTGCCGTTCGGCGGCGCGCGTTTCTGTGAGGTCTACCGGACCGCAGCGCTGAGCGAGGGATACGCGGCGATGCAGGCGCGCTATCCGACGCTCTTCGCCACGCTTGGTGCAAGCGCGCAGACTGACGAGGCGGAACTCAAAACATTTTACGACACCGACCACGTAGTGCTGGACGACGAAACCGCCCCCCCGTTTGCGACCTATACAAATCAGCAGAAGATGCATTCCAAATTGCAGGCCGCCGACCACATGGCGCGGGCAGCGGGCCCTTTCGACCTGCACATTCGCCTGCGCCCCGATCTGCCTATGACCCTCGCCGCGTTCGACTGGCGTGACTTGCTCGACGCCTGCCGGTCGGCTCCGCGGCTATTCGTCGAAAAGTCCTATGGGTTACATTACAACAACTTAATGATTGGCGACCAGTGCGCAATTGCCGACCCCCGGACAATGCGGCCTTATGCCGACGCTTGGAATCACTATCCTGAACTCGTTGACGCAGGGCTCGTGCGCTGCCCCGAAGGATTTCGCGGGCACCTGAGCCTAGCCATGTGCTGCTGGGTTCACGGACTCGATGTAGCAAAAGCGCCGATCCGTTTCGGCAATCTGGTCGAGGCCGCTCCGTTGTCGTCGGCCGAAATCCTAGCCGCGCTTGAGCAAGATGATCGCGGGAATGCGATCGACCGGCGGCTGATTGCGGCAGCGCGGCGCGACCAGTCAGGCTGACGCCGCAGCCGGCTGCGCACAAGGCACTGCGGGACGGTCCCGGGTCAGGCTTGCCTTGGGGCCTGCACGGCATAGGCGCCGATCTTCCTTTCGGTGGCTGGCAGGGCTTCTCGGACGCGTTCCAAATCTTTCGGTGCCGGTGCTGCCATTCGCGGCACTGATACTCCACCTAATCTGTCAGAGCCTCCCTCGGTCGAGTTGCTTGCCCCATGGCCGAGAACTTCTCCTGTTCCCGGGCGGAGGTTTGGGCCTTCCTGTAGTTGGCGTCGCGCGAGCTGCGGCGTGGAGGCGAATGCACGGGGGAACGGAGTGATGACGAGTTGGACATGGCTCGCCATTGGGGTGCTTTCGGTTGCTATAGGGGTAATGGCGACGCATATGGCGGCGCAGGAAAAACTCCCCCCTCGTGAAGCGAGCCCACTCACAGTACGGCAAATCCACAGTGGGCATAGTCTGTCAAATTCCTATTT
>Ga0105045_10001454_pt1 | contig 19334 bp, 15 predicted proteins | sample MAT02_FD_78089 | JGI IMG/M metagenome (GOLD analysis project Ga0105045, IMG submission 78089) | Freshwater microbial communities from Lake Fryxell liftoff mats and glacier meltwater in Antarctica - MAT-02 (megahit assembly) | ecosystem: Environmental > Aquatic > Freshwater > Ice > Liftoff... | reverse complement strand
TGTGGGTGCGCAGGCTGCTGGAAAAATCTCAGACCGCGAAGCCAAGCAAGTGGAAGCGTGTGCAATCCCCGGTCCGGGTTCGTGTGGTGGTATGTACACTGCGAACACGATGGCATCCGCCATCGAAGCTTTGGGGTTCAGTCTGCCAAACAGCTCGGCTCAAACGGCCGTTTCCGAAGCAAAAAAAGACGACTGCCGCCGGGCCGGAGCCGCCGTGTTGGCCATGCTCAAACGCGGAATCCGTCCTTCGGACATCTTCAGCAAGGAGGCCTTTGAAAATGCCATCACCGTCGTCATCGCCCTCGGCGGTTCGACCAATGCGGTGTTGCACATGTTGGCCATTGCTCACTCGGCAAACGTCAAACTCAGCTTGGATGATTTTACCCGGATCGGCAAACGCGTTCCTGTTTTGGCGGATCTAAAACCAAGCGGACGGTTCCTGATGAACCAGTTGGTGGAGATCGGTGGCATTGTTCCCATGATGAAAGAACTCCTCTCCGCGGGGCTTCTTCACGGCGATTGCCTCACCGTCACAGGAAAAACCCTAAAACAAAATTTGGCACCTTTCAAAGCCTATCCGAAAGGACAGGAAATTATTGCTCCTGTCAGCAAACCGCTCAAAAAGGACTCCCACCTTGTCATTCTTCGCGGCAATCTGGCTGTGGGCGGGGCGGTTGCAAAAATCAGCGGGAAAGAGGGGCAGCTATTTGAAGGCGAGGCCCGGGTTTTCGATGGCGAGGAAAAAGCCCTCAAGGCGATCCTTGCCAAAAAAATTCAAAAGGGAAATGTGATTGTGATCCGCTACGAAGGGCCACGCGGCGGTCCCGGAATGCGCGAGATGTTGTCACCAACAAGTGCCGTCATGGGCCTTGGTCTTGGGAAGGACGTGGCGCTCGTGACAGACGGCCGGTTCTCGGGTGGCACCCATGGTTTTGTGGTCGGACACATCACACCGGAAGCCTGTGATGGCGGCACACTGGCCATCGTGGAGGACGGAGACCTCATCGTCATTGACGCCGTCAAACACACCATCACCCTTGGAGTGACGGCAGCCGTGATTTCCGCCAGACTGGCCAAGTGGAAAAAACCACGCCCCCGCTACAAGCGCGGCGTGCTTGCAAAATACGCCGCTCATGTGACCACGGCCTCCGAAGGAGCCGTCACCGACAAAAACCTGTTTTAGGGGGCGGAGGCATGAAGGAGTTTCCAGCGGCCGCCGGCCAATCCACCCTGCATTGGTTATCCGCTTCGGCGACAGAGCCGGAGGCACGGATTGTGCAGTTGTCGGTTAGTTTTGGCGAACCAGTGCCCATGGAAAAACTCCGTGCCACGTGGAGCGGACTCGCGTCAAGACATGGCGTTCTGCGCTCCGCATTTCGCTCTCAAAAATTCGGGGGGCTGATCCGTGCCGAAAGCGATGCGGCGGAGGCTTCCTGGCGGGAATTGGATTGGTCGGAGGTTCCCGTCTCCGAATTGGGGTCCCGGTGGGCTGCGACACTTGCGGAGGAAGCCGCAAGGCCCATCGATTTGGCGACAGCCCCGGTCCTGCGTTTTGTCACGATCCGGCTGCCGGGAGGCTCTAACCACCTTCTGGCAACCCACCCGCGGTTTTTGTTGGATGAAGATTCCTGGTTCTTACTCCTCTGTGAGTGGATGGAGGCCCTGGATGGCCAGCCTGCACCGGAACCGCTCGAAGAATCCACCTCAGAGGGCCCCGTCTCCCATGAGTTCTGGACCAAAGATCTGGAAGGGGCCTCTTCTCAGGCCCTTCGGGTTTTCCCGGAAGGCCATGGACAAGAATCGGTGGCCGAGCACTCGATCTTGGTGGATCGCGAAACCACAAAAAAAATTGCTGACGCTTTTGGCAAAGCCGGGTGCAACCCCAGAGATGGGATCCTGGCACTTTGGAGCTATCTGCTTGCACGCCTTTGCTTACAAACCGAAGCGCTGACGCTTGCGTACATCGAGACGCCTCAAAACACCCTCGGAGGCCATCGGAACCTTCTGCCCTGCCGGCTAGTGATCACACCGGACCTGCCCCTCAAGGATTGGCTCCGTGGTTTCACAACATCAGAAAAACGCCGGGCAGCGGCAGCTAACACCAGCTTTCCCAACTTGCCCGAACTCTTCGCGTCCTCGGGACTTTCTGACTTTGTTTCGCTTTACACCTGGCTTCCTCCTTTGGTTGGTGACCGCATCACAGAAGCCTTTCCCCGGTGGATCAAATTAGATGCCAAGCTCTTAAGTCAGCCCCTCCATCCGCTGGAATTGGAAGTCCGGGACGGACCACGACTCAATCTTCGGCTTTCCTCTGCAAACTTATCCGCATCAGAAACCTCGCGACTTCTCACCAGACTTGAGTCCCTCATCCACCAATTCCTGGATCACCCGGAAGCCCCCCTTGGCCAACTGGAAATTTCAGGAGCCACAGCCCCCGACGTTCTTTCCTCCTCCCCTCCCGAAGACCCTGTCTCCATCCAACAGGCCGTGGCCGAAGTGGCGCTGGAATCTCCTGACGCTGTGGCCATCGAGGACGCCTCAGGTGCCATCCTCACGTTCCGGGAAGTTCATGATTACGCCCTTCTTGTGGCAGCCTATTTGCAAAACGAAAACCTCGGGCAGGGCTGGACCATTGCTTTTTGTTTGACCCCCTCCCCGTGGATTCCGGTCGCTATGCTTGGAATTCTTCATGCCGGCGATACCTGTCTGCCCTTGGATCCTGGAGCGGATCCCACATGGCTTGCATCCCAAGTTGACGCTGGAGATGCCGAGTTGGTGATTTGTGACTCCGGCACGGAACATCATTTCACAGGCACAGGAAAAAGACTCCTGGTGATTGATCGGGAGTGGCCAACCATATCCGCCTCGCAGCATCCCGAAGAGCCTCCCACGGCCCCCAAGGTGGCAATGGTCCTTCCCGGGGCTCCAAATTGGGAGTCCCCGGCGCTGCAAACCCTTGCCCCCTCTCTGCTGGCCTTGGCCTGCAAACGATCCTCGAAATTGCTCGACCTTCAGACGGGCGACCGGGTCCTCATCACCGGACCAGCAGGCTCCGCAGCATTCACGGAGTCTCTGCTTTGCAGTTTGCAGTCCGGTGCCACCGCCCTCATGGGACGAAACGTCCCTGACGAATCACTGATGGAGGCCCAACCCACACACCTCCGGCTGACATCCTCGGAGTTTGCGTCGTTCCTCGCGCACGGCATCCCTTCTGAAATAACGATTCGTCATTTGACCATTGATGCCCAAACGGGGCCAGCCCGATCCCAGGACTTACAAGCGTGGCAGGGCCTTGAGACCGATAAAATCCGGTGGCATCATTTCCTCAGCCCGTGCGGGTTCATTGGCTTGGGACTGCATCTTGAAATCAAAGAACCCGGGGAATTCCCGCAAGCTGACGGATTTGTCAGCCTCGGCAAGCCCTCACGATTTAGCGGCTTCACTTTTGCAGATCGCTCCGGGCAAGTGCCACCCACCGGATACCCGGGAATCCTGCGCTTCGCCCCGCCGTTCACAACCGTCGAAATCAACGAATTAAAGGCATGGAAGGAAGCCACCGGCAACTTTTTCATCATCCAACCCGAGGTCATTCCTCCCCCGGAAGTCGTCGAGCCGGAGGTCATCGTGGAGCCGCCCCTTCCTGCGCCAACTCCCCAGAAACCAGTGACAGAGCCCCTGCCCGTTCAGAAATCCCCCCGTCCGGCAGCCAAAGCCGCAGATCCAACGTCTCTGACGATTGAACCCCGGCCCAAACCCGCGCTGCTTACAAATCTGGGCGGACCTTTGGAGTCGCCTTTGCTTGTGCTGCTTCATGATATTGATGGTACCACCACCAACTACGCAAAGCTCCTGCCCTACCTCATCCAAGACTGGTTTGTGCTTGGCTCGATTCCGCCCTTGGGAAAACCACGGAATGTCATGGAAGACGCCTCGCGAATTGTCTCTGCGCTCAAAGACAATTGGCCAAACACGCCGATCCATCTGCTGGGCATCGGCTACGGCGGATTGCCGGCCTTTGAAATCGCGACCCGACTGCGGCAATCCGGTGAGGATGTTCCCTTTGTTGTCACCGCAGGAACCCCTCCCCCGCACCCCGAAAAACCGGGTTGGCTGGGGTCGCTCAAGCGCGGCTTCTCAGCCGTCAATTCCATGGGAAGCGGCCCGAACTCGCTTGAAGCCCTCGCAGCCTCTTACCAACCCAAACCGCTGGATGGACCCTTCGGAATAATCCTCACCAGGGACCTGCCCGGCAATTCCGAGCAGCGATGGCTCGAACTCGCACCAGATGCCTCCTTTGAGATTCTAAACTGCTCTTCCGAGGATCTTCTTTCATCACGCTGCGAGGATTTTGCCAATGCACTTCGTTCGCTCGCGGGACTGACTTGAATGTCCCCAGGCGGGATCGCGATGAAAAGCATTACTTGAACATTGCCTGGGCTAAGCATAAGTTCCTGCAAGCTCAAAACCCCCTCACCCATGCCCTCCAATTTATCCCAAAATGAGGTTCCCGGTTTATTGAGGTCAAGGTCCACTCTCCCACGCTCCCTAACCCTGCTTCGCTTGGTGTTAGGACTTTGGATGATAGGGTTGTTCTCCGCAGAGGCGATACAGATCCAGGGCTACAGTCCAGATCGACACGACCGATTCGCCTTGGGATATACTTCCAACCCGGTCGTTAATGCCGTCCCGAACAGCAATCCGGGCTTTTTAGGTTTCCCCTACAACTTCTCGGGCGTGCCATGGAATGCGGCGGATCGGCGTCAGAGTTTTGTGTTCCTAAGTCGCAAACATTACCTCTTTGCCAACCATTTTGGTCCTGGCAACACCCTGCAATACTTCAGCGGGGTTACCGGTCTTGGGACGGCCAGTCGCGCCAGCTCTGTGAACCTGCCCGATTGTGATATCGGGGTGGCAAGGCTGTCTTCTCTTCTTCCCTCCGCCGCCAACATTGTAACGTACCCCCTGCTCGATCTGCCGACGACTTTGAACTACGTCGGCAGGAATCTCCTTATGTATGGCTGGTTTGCCAGAGTGGGGGTTAGCAAAATCTCCAGCGTGTTTCCCGAAGGAAGAGATGTGGGGGGAATCTTGAATAAATATTTGTTCGAATATGAAGGAGCACAAGGTCGCCAGGATTTTGTGGTTCTCGAAATCCTCGACTCGGGCAGCCCCTCGTTCATTCCCTTTGACGGCGAACTCACCCTCACAGGCAACCACTTTTACATTAGCGGCGAAGGCGGGCTGGATGGTGGCGGAGACAGCTTTTTGGCGTTGCCCGAGGTTATCCAGCAGGTCAATGCCATCCTTGCAGAAGATGGGTTTGCCCTGCGGTTTCGCACGGAGCCAGCCAAGCAGTGGAACCCCACGTTCAACGGGAACTGGAGCTCGTTGCTGAATTGGAGCCCATTGGGGAGTGTTCCAACCGCCACCCAGGCTTTGGGTTTTCCAGGAGGCGCATCGATTAAAACGATTTCTCTGGGAAGTGCTCGCACGGCGAAGGGAATTCTCTTCACTGGCTCACAGGGCCAGGGCGGATATACGTTCCAACTCGGCCAGAACCTCAATCTTGGTTATGTCGGGATTCGTAATTCCGCACCCGCAACCCAAACGTTCCAATGCGCAATTTTACTCAATGAGCATCAGCATTGGACGGCGGCGGCGGGAAACCTTCAGTTCAGTGGAGCTATCAATTTGAACGGACGATACCTGAATTTGAGCGGGTCACAGACCATTTTTTTGAATGGACCGATCATCGGCACTGGCGGGCTCTCGATTCAAGAGGGCACCACACGGCTCAGTGCTTCAGCAGCTTACGCCGGCAGAACATATCTCTACGGAGGGGAGCTTCATCTTCTTGGGGCCGGGCAATTGCCAGCTGCGGCACCACTGGTTTTCGCAGGCGGCCAACTGCGTGTGGAATCGAACAATCTGAGCACGGGAGTCATCCGGGTGCTTGATCACTCCAAAATCATTATGACGCCAGGTTCCGGGTCGATCGACTTTGCTGCAAGCGCGGGAGAAGCATGGACTCCGAACAGCACCCTGACCGTGGAAGGTTTTAACAGCACCTCGCACCAACTCAAAATCGGAGATTCCTTTGATGACATCACCCCGGCCCAGAGGGCTGCGATCTCTTTTGCTGGCGTACGCGCGTTTCACGGAGGCAGTGGAACGCTCCGACCAGCCACAGCGTTTGAACAGTGGCAGTTGGAGAAATTTCCGCAAGAAGCCGGCAATCCCTCAACCGAGCCGACTCTTTGGGGCGCTGAGGCCAATCCTTCCGGTGATGGCACCACCAATTTGCTCAAGTATGCCCTGGGTCTTGAACCCCTGACTTCTTCGGTCAGCCAACTCCCCCAAGCCGAAATCAATCCCGAGGGCTACCTGCAAATCTCCATCCCCCGCAATCCCAATGCCAATGATATCACCTTCCTCGTCGAAGTGTCCGGGGAACTAACCACTTGGCTAAGCGGCGAGAACCACACCGTCATCGTAAGCGAAGACCCCTCTCTGATCGTCATCCGGGATGCCACCTTGTTTTCAGATACTGGCCGCCGGTTTATGAGACTTGTCGTGACATGGGATCCTTAGCCAGGCAGGCCATCAGATCTTGAAGGGAAAAATCAAAAGTCCTTCCGCGTTGGCAAGACCGCGTTGTTTCCCATGGAATGACCCGAAAGAAATTTTACTTACACCAAGCCATAAGCTGCCCAATCGACGCCCTGCATGTCCCCGGTTTTTAGGAATTGGGCATGCATTGCGAAGGCGGCGGCGAGGGATTGGGGGATGTGGCCGTCTTTGACGGCTTCGAAATAGGCGTGAAGTTGGGGACGGAACTGAGGATGAGCGCAATGATCCACAATGAGGGCGGCCCGTTCATGGGGGGTTTTCGCCCGGAGATCGGCGACGCCCTGTTCGGTGACAACCACCTGCACTGAGTGTTCACTGTGGTCCATGTGACTGACCAAAGGAACGATGGGGCTGATTTTTCCGCCCTTGGCGAGGGAGGGGCAGGTGAAGATGGAGATGTATCCATTGCGGGTAAAATCGCCGGAGCCACCGATGCCATTCATCATGGAGGACCCCATCACATGGGTGGAATTCACGTTTCCAAAGAGGTCCACTTCTATGGCGGTATTGATGGTGATGATGCCAAGGCGACGAACCATCTCGGGGTTATTGGTGATTTCCTGGGGACGTAGGAGGATCCGGGATTTAAAGAAATCCAAGTCGTCATAAACCGTCTTGAGCAGGTCGGGGCTAAGTGTCAGGGACGTCCCCGTGGCAAACCGGCACTTGCCACTTCGGATGAGGGCAATCACAGAATCTTGGATCACCTCGGAAAACATTTCGAAAGCGGGAATGTCCGGGTGCTCACCAATGGCGGCCAGAACGGCATTGGCAATATTCCCCACGCCGGATTGTAGAGGGAGAAACTCTTTGGGAATTCGGCCCGCACGGATTTCCGCAGCCAAAAACTCAGCCACATTTTTCCCGATTTTTTGGGTGGTTGCGTCAGAGGGGCTGAACCCCCCGCACTCATCCGGGAGGTTCGTTTCAACGATAGCAACAATTTTTGAGGGATCGACTTGGATGTGGGGCGTTCCGATGCGGTCGGAGCAGTTCAGCAGAGGGATTGGCAGACGATGGGGCGGGTCCGCAGGTTCGTAAATATCATGCAATCCGGCCAAGGCTGGCGGGTGAAAGCGGTTAAGTTCGATCAGAATTTTTTTGGCGGCGCCGCAGAAGGTCGGGCTTGCTCCGACCGATGTCGTGGGAATGATCTTCCCATCGACCGTGACGGCGGACGCTTCGACCACGCACCAATCGAGAGCACCCAAGAATCCATAGCGGATCGACTGTGGCAGGGTGGAGAGGTGCATGTCAAAAAACCGGGTCTGGCCAGAGTTGATGGCCTGCCTGAGGTATTTGTTCGATTGGTAGGGGGTTCTCCATGAGATGGCATCGGCCCTTGCGAGACGACCATCAAGGGAATCCCCTGTGGAGGCTCCCGTCACCACCCCAACCTTGAAAGGGCGGCCTTCGGCGTGTTCTTTCTCAGCCCGGTCGGCAAGGGCTGAGGGGATGGCCTTGGCCGCGCCGGCTGGCGTGAATCCGCTAAAGCCAATGGCATCATTATCGTTAATGAGGGCGGCAGCGTCTTGGGCGGAGAGGATTGGGAATGACATAGGATTGATTCTGACTAAATTTCTGTGAGTTTTTCTATTTGAGGATGCTGGATCAATTTTTCTCCATGCCCTGGAACTTCGATACGAAGATTGCCTGTGGGATCAAGGCCAAGGAAAAGGCCCTCTAATGATGCCTCGTCATGCAAATCGACGCGAACGGGACACTGTAGCCACAGATCGTTAAGTGACTTGATCACAAGGGGCAATCCACGGGTGATGAGATCGGCATGGGCCTCTGCGATGGCGTCCAGACACAACACCAGCAAGTCCGTGAGCGAGGGGGGATTTTCTAAAATATCGTGCAGGCGGGTCGCACTTAGCTTCAACCCTGGATCAACCTCCCAGGGTTGGTTTTGAAGATTGATTCCCAAACCCACCGTTAGCGTTCCCCGGGTCCCCTGTTCGATGAGTAATCCTCCAAGTTTTTTGGAACCTGCCATCAGATCATTCGGCCATCTCAAGCGAATTCCGGGCACTCCGAGTTTTTCGAGCATGTGAAGAAGGTGGAGGCCCACAGCGAGCGAGAAGCCACCCCAGGCAGAAATGTTCCCCTCCGCTGGCACGACGGCTGAAAGCCAGAGCCCTCCCTCGCCGGAACAAAAAGCGCGGCCAAAACGTCCACGGCCTTCGGTTTGTCGAGTGGTGATGACAGCCGACCACGCGGGAAGACCCGCCGCCAAATCATTCGTGGAAGAAACCACTTCGTGGGTCTGGACCCTCCACCCGGCGGCACCAGCCACAAAGATTTTTGCAAGAAGTTCTGAGTTTTCCACAACGAGAATCACCTGAGGGTTGCGATGTAATAGCCGGCAATCACGGCGGTCCCGATCACTCCAGCCACGTTGGGTCCCATGGCATGCATGAGCAGAAAGTTGGTGGGGTCCGCCCGTTGGCCTTCCACTTGCGAGACACGCGCCGCCATGGGCACCGCCGAGACGCCGGCTGAACCAATGAGAGGATTGATTTTTTCGGGTAGAAAAAGATTCAAGATTTTGGCCATGATGACCCCCGAAGCGGTGGAGACACTGAAAGCAATCACGCCCAAACTCAGGATCAGGAGCGTTTCCGGCTTGAGGAAACGTTCCCCGGTCATAGTGATCCCCACCGAAGTTCCAAGGAAAATAGTGATCACGTTGATGATCTCGTTCTGAGAGGCTTTGACAAGGCGGTCGGTCACTCCGCATTCGCGGAAGAAGTTCCCGAGCATGAGCATCCCAATCAACGAGGCCGCCGCAGGGACCAATAGAATACAGAAAACGGTGACAACCAACGCAAAAACCAGCTTCTCCAATTTGCTGACCTTCCGAAGGGATTTCATTCGGATCAGTCGCTCGGGCATGGTGGTGAGGGCTCGCATGATGGGCGGTTGGATCATGGGAACGAGCGCCATGTAGCTGTAGGCGGCGACGGCAATGGCGGGCAACAAATGCGGGGCAAGCTTGGCGGAAAGGAAAATGGCCGTTGGGCCGTCTGCGCCACCAATGATGGCAATCGAAGCACTTTCTCCAGCAGTGAAACCCAGAAAGCTTGCCGCAAGAAAGGTCATGGCAACCCCAAGTTGCGCGGCGGCGCCTAGGAGCAGCGTGATCGGTCTGGCCAACAAAGGGCCAAAATCCGTGAGGGCACCAACTCCCAGAAAAATGAGGGGCGGAAAAATTTCCCACTCAATGCCTCGTGAGATGTAATAAAACAACCCGCCAGGTTCTTTGCTGAAAATGGTGGCCAGCTTTTGTCCAACCTGAAGGCTTTCGCCGGGCATGACAGTCAGTTCCGTGAGTTGCCCATGGGATGGGGATCGGAATTCGATGAGGGCTGGTTTTTCCAGATCGTCACTTTGCAAGGTTGCCAGCAAATCATCTTCCTTGACCATGGCTCCCGGCGCGACATGCCACTCGACCAAGCGTCCGCTCATAGTGCTTAACACAGGCCCCGGAGGTTCAATGGTCAGAGATGGAGCTGGCAGGTTGGCCAGCAGTGCCCCAAAGGCGATGGGCACGAGCAAAAGCGGCTCAAATCCTTTGTAAACTGCGAGATAAAAGAGAACCAGACAGACAACCCACATCACTGGCATTTGCCATGTGATCTCGGGGAATCCGGTGAGGGTGAAAAAGTCTAAAAAATCTTTGAGCATTGAGAAATGATCAGCGGAACGTGTGAGATTGGAAAATCTGACGCCGTCCCTCTACCGACCACGCATGTAACTGGGGGTTTTGGACTGGCTCCACGTGCAGGATCCTGTGGGGAGACTTGAGAGAGACGTGAATGGCGGCGGCAATCACGGCCCGGATCTCAGCGGGAATGCCGTCGGCAAGGGCCGCAGCAGGAGTTTCCGGGGGTTCAGGGGCTTCTGGCACTTCGGGAGCCAGGGACTTGTTTGTGGTTGGAAAGAACGAAATCCCCTTGGCAACCAAAGCTACCAGCACGGCCAAGCCACACAACGATGTCATAACAATCATCACTCCCACCGTTTGGTAGCGAAGATTTGCGAGAAACTGCAGATGACCAGCGATGGACTCCGTGGCCAATGGGAGAAGCGAATTCATTGCACAGAAACCAAAGGCTGGCCTTCCTCCACAGAGTCTCCTTCTTTCACGAGGATCTCTTTGACGACCCCTGCCGCCTGCGAGATGACAAAGGTGTTCATTTTCATGGCCTCAAGAATGATGAGTGTGGCCCCTGCCTCGAAGGACGCACCGACAACACACTGGATGGTGACCACCTTGCCAGAAAGCGGGCTGGTGATATCTCCCGGAGCTGCCGAAGGTTTGTTGGCTGGCGGAGGTGCGGCCGGGGGAGGCGTTGAGGGCGGGGCGGCAACACTGCTGGAGACCACAGGAGCCGGGCTTGCGCCGCCCTCCAATTCTTCAACAACCACGTCATAAGCTTTGCCATCAACGGTGACTCTTAGTTTTTTCATATCTTCGATTTTCCAGGATAAGGTGACATCAAACAATTCATTTTAGAGGGGAATGTTCCCATGCTTTTTGGGCGGACGGGTTTCGCGTTTGGATAAGGTGTTTCGTAGGGCCATTGCCACGACAGCGCGGGTTTGGGAGGGTTCGATGACGTCGGTGATCATACCCTTGCTTGCGGCCTCATATGGGGAAGCAAATTTTTCCTTATAGTCGGCGATGAGCGTGGCTTCGGAGGCCGGGTCCTTCTCAATTTCCCGCTTATAAAGAATTTTGACCGCACCCTCCGCCCCCATCACCGCAATCTCCGCCGTGGGCCAGGCATACACAAAATCCGCTCCCAAATCCTGACTGCACATGGCCAAGTAGGCACCGCCATAAGCTTTGCGAAGGATCACCGTGATTTTGGGGACCGTGGCGGCTCCGTAGGCAAAGAGCATTTTTGCGCCATGACGGATAATTCCCCCACGCTCCTGCTGAAGCCCCGGCATAAAGCCCGGCACATCGACCAAAGTCACGAGGGGAATGTTAAAGATATTACAGAAGCGAATAAACCGTGCGCCCTTATCCGAAGAATCAATATCCAGGGTGCCCGCTTTGACCGCAGGCTGGTTGGCAATGATGCCCACCACGATGCCCTGAATCCGCGCGAAGCCGACAACAAGACTTTTTGCCCACTCTTGCTGGACCTCCAAAAAATCGGACTTATCCACCAGTCGATCAATCACAGCATGCACGTCATAGCTGGCTTTGCTTTCCTCGGGAATGACCGCGTTCATGCCGGAATCGGATGACAAGTCCAAGCGCACGGTGAGGTCGTGCGGGGGATCCATGATGTTATTAGAGGGGATGAAGGAAAGCAGCTTCTTCACCAGAGCGATGGCATGAGCATCATTATCCGCCACAAAGTGGATGTTTCCGCTGATGCTTGCGTGCGCGGCAGCGCCTCCCACTTCTTCCATCGTGCATTTCTGGCCAGTGGCCGCTTGGATCACATCCGGTCCGCAGATGAACATACTTGCGCTGCCTTTGACCATGATGAGAAAATCGGTCAGCGCGGGGGAATAGGCTGCCCCTCCGGCGCACGGACCAGCAATGACCGCGATTTGCGGAACGACCCCGGAAAGATACACGTTCTTAAAAAAGACCTTCCCGTAACCCGAGAGCGACTCCACCCCTTCCTGGATGCGGGCCCCGCCGGAATCATTGAAGCTAACCACTGGCATCCCGGACCTCAGAGCATAATCCATCACATCCACAATCTTCTGGGCATGAATGGCGCCCAGCGAGCCTCCGGCGACGGTAAAATCCTGACTAAATGAGGCCACCGGCCTTCCATCCACCAAGCCGGTTCCGCTCACCACGGCGTCAGCAGGCAGCACTTTTTTGTCCATGCCAAAGTTTCGGTTGTTGTGATGCGCGTGCATCCCGAACTCAAGAAATGTTCCCGGCTGATACATGTTGTCCAGCCGATCCCTCGCCGTCATCAAACCCTTCTTTCGGCGGGCCGCCAGCTTGTCTTCGCCCCCTCCCGCGAGAATAGTCTTGCGACGCTCGCGAAGGTCTTTCAGTAAATGTTTGGAGATAGCCATAAGTTTTAGATGTTGTGGAGGTGGTTGGGTTTGCTCTGACAAAATTCCGTCAGCACGCCCTGTGTGCTTTTGGGATGAAGGAAGGCAACGAGCTTGCCGCCCGCACCGTCAATGGGAGTCTCATGGATCAGCCGGACCCCTTCCCCTTTGGCCTGAGCCAACTGGCCCTCAATGTCGCTGCTGCGAAAGGCGATATGATGAATCCCCTCCCCCCGGTCATCCAAAAATTTAGCAATCGGGCTATCTGTTGCCGTGGGCTCCAGAAGTTCTAAGTGAACTCCCCCCACATCAAAAAAGGCCGTGCGAACTTTCTGGGATGGGACTTCCTCAATGCGCTCACACGTCAATCCAAGAACTTTTTCGTAATAGGGCAAAGCCGCGTCAATCGACCGGACCGCGATTCCCAAGTGATCAATCTGTTGTAATAATGGTTTCATTCGTCAAATATTAGTTTTTCTTATATTTGCAAAAATCACAAGATATATTTTTATTTTATTGATATTTCAAAGCTGAAAACTGGAACACCCGATTCACGGAGGCGATGTGTGAGTGACATTTCCGCATAGCGTGCATGGCGGCTTGTTCGTTTTCAAAATCCTAAGGGAAGAGTGGCAGGGGATGGGGAATCTTGATACAAGGAGACCATGAGTGGCAATCTTCTGAAAGGGACGCGGGTCTATTTGTCGGGGCCGATGGATTTCGTGGGATCGCGGGTGGTTGAAAAATATCTGGGCTGGCGGGCCTTGCTCACCCCCATTTTGAAGGCCCTGGGGATCACGGTTCTTGATCCCTGGAACAAGCCGACCATTCGGGGTCATGTCGAATATGGCCAAGAGGGCATCCTGCCATCCAAAGCCGATTATGAAGAGGACTTCTGGACGAACCCCTCCACGCGAGCAAGGTTTGAGCGCGACTTCTGGGAAACCGTTCACATCGATTGCCGGATGACGGATGTTTCTGACTTTTTGATTTCCTTTGTTCCCACCAATATCTACAGCGTGGGTACTGTCCACGAAATCGTGCTTGCCCGCAGTCAGTTCAAACCCGTGTTATTTGTCAGCCCTCCCGTGAAGTATGAATTTTTTCCGGAACTCGACGGCCTCGATTCCCATGTGAAAGACCTGCTCCGGTTTTATGGGCTGAAGGAAAATCCCCAAGGCATTCCGAGTCAGTGGTATGGAAACATTGTTGGGGGCCACAACATGTTTGATGGATTTGGATGGGAAGCTTTGGCATTCAAAGATGCTGGCTTTTATGGCCGTCTGATTGATTCCGTGCTTGCCGTGGCCCAACCCGCAGATGTGTCTTCCCTGGACTACAAAAATTGGGAGGAAGTTTGTGCGTGGACGCGGAATTTTGATGGGCTCAGTCAGCTTCGCGGAGGCGCATTGGATTACCTCGCGCCGGCGAGCGAGTCCGAACGCGCGCTTCTTGAAGCAGAAATGGCAGCCCCTAGAGAACAAGATCGCAGCTTCTTTTGGTATAATCAGGCCTACCTCCCCCAACGCCCGATGCTCTATCAGTTATTGTCCATTGCGAGCGGCCACATCCCGCCCCGGACGAATGTGGTGAATCAACTCACGTCCTCAGGCGAGGTTGAGCGGGTGACCTATGAAGCCGTGGATGATGATTGGCTGCTCATTTCCACAGATGTTTCCTGAAGCCTTGGGATAGGAATTTTACCGGCGAAGGGGGTCGAACCCATACTCCCGAAGGAACGCGATTTTGAGTCGCGCGCGTCTGCCAATTCCGCCACGCCGGCTTGGTTGGACAGTTTTTTTAAACGGCCAACACTAACAAAATTCTCGGCGAATTTTGAAAAGAAGAAAGATTTATCTTATTTGCCTGCGTGGTGGCGGGCGATGAATTTGGTGCGGATGGGCAACTTGTTTGCTGCGAGACGGAGGGATTCGCGAGCGATTGTCTCCGAGACACCGTCCAATTCAAAAAGCACATTGCCGGGCCGAACGACAGCCACCCAGTATTCAGGATTGCCCTTGCCTTTGCCCATTCGGGTTTCAGGCGGGCGGGCGGTCACGGATTTGTCCGGGAAAATCCGGATCCAGAGCTTGCCCTTGCGTTTCATGTTGCGGGTCATCGCCACACGGGCAGCTTCGATCTGGGTGTTGGTGATCCATGCCCGGTCAAGGGTTTGGAGGCCAAATTCCCCGAAATCGATAGAAAGTGTTCTAGAGGCGTTTCCAGCGCGGCTTCCTCGCTGGGTTTTGCGGTATTTCACGCGTTTGGGCATCAGAGGCATAGTCGTGTTCTCCTAAAAAAATGATTAATGTTTGGTTACTCAGGCTTCCATGGCGACCTCGGCTGGTGCCGGAGGAGCTTTGGGAGTGCGGGGAGCTTCTTCTTCCACAGGGGCCGGAGTGTCTTTGCAAATCCAGCATTTGATCCCGATCTTGCCAGCAATCGTGTTGGCCTCGGTGAATCCGTAATCGATGGGTTGACGCATGGTGTGAAGGGGAATCTTGCCTTCGCGGTACCATTCGGTGCGGGCAATTTCCGAACCGCCCAAGCGACCGGAACAACGGATTTTGATACCCAAGGCTCCTTGATCCATCGTTAACTGAACCGCCCGCTTCATCGCGCGGCGGAAAGAAATTCGGCGTTCGAGTTGGGAAGCCACATTCTCAGCCACGAGTTGCGCATCGAGGTCGGGCGATTTGATTTCAGCAATATCAATTTTGACCTGCTTGCCGCCGGCCAAACGGGAAAGTTCTTCGGTCATTTTTTCAATCTCGGAGCCTTTGCGTCCAATAACCACCCCCGGACGGGCGGTATGAATGGTGACGCGCACGCTGTTCCAAGCGCGTTCAATGACGATGCGCGAGACGGCTCCCTGTTTGAGTTTCTTCTTGAGGAAGTCTCGGATTTTCCCGTCAGAGTGAAGGTAGTCGGCAAAGTCTTTGCGCGAAGCATACCAGCGCGAAGACCAGTCCCGGCTGATTGGAAGCCGGAAGATGATCGGATTTACTTTTTGTCCCATGCGAAATCGTGGTGTTGTTTGTTTTGGCTTTGCGTTGGCCGGCCTGCGGATGCGGAGAGATTCCGCAAGGGCGTGTGGCTGACATGACGCAGAGGAACCGACGAATCTAGCCTGCATCGCGGGGAGGGCAAGCCAAAATTCAAAGAAAAATTGCGAGGGCCTGAGAAATTATGTTGCATAATCAGGCGGGAGTTGTCAGAGATGAAAACGGTTTGCCAAAGGGAACCCGTGTTGCAAGGCCCCCCAAGGGGTCGAACGCAGGCAGTAGCCGCATAAAACGGCTGGTGACTGATCGGAGTCTCAACGGCTGCTAAATAAAAAAACAAAGACCGAAGTTATGAAACTGTATGTGGGGAACCTCCCCTTCAAAACCACAGAAACAGCGATTCGTGAGCTGTTTGAAGTGCACGGCCCCGTGCAAGAAGTTGCAATCGTCATGGACCGCGAAAGCGGACGCTCACGCGGATTTGCGTTTGTCACCATGGGCAACCCCGAAGCAGGCGAGACAGCCGTAAGGGAACTCAATGGCAAACCCTTCGACGGACGCAACTTAATCATCAACGAAGCCCGAGCCCGGGAAGACCGTCCCCCACGCCAAGATCGTGGCGACCGTGGCGATCGGGGAGATCGCGGCGACAGGGGCGATCGTGGCGATCGTGGCGACCGGGGTGATCGCGGAGATCGTGGTTTTCGGCCCCGCCGATAACCCTCGCCACCATAATCGACTGCCCATTGGGGACACATGTCCCTGGACGGGCTGCGTTTTACAGAGAATTCTCGAGCGTTTAGACTCCCATGGGGAGCGATCTGAGCCTTGCCAAATTCGCGGCAACGTCTCAGGATTGGCACTCGTTACCTTTTCATGAGTTTGATTGATACCCAGAACGAGCCGGATCCGAGGCAATTGGCCATTGACCGGGTCGGAGTCAAAAATTTGCGTTATCCCATGCGGGTGAAAGATCGTGATGGGGCCGCGCACGACACGGTGGCCATCATTCAACTCACCGTGGATTTGCCACATCATTTCAAAGGCACTCACATGAGCCGGTTTTTGGAGGTGTTGAATGCGCATGGCCCGCTGCTGGAGATCACGAATATCCCCAAGATCCTGACAGAGCTCACCCGGCGTCTGGAAAGCAACAGCGCGCACGTGGATTTTGAGTTTCCATTTTTTATAGAAAAAACCGCTCCGGTCAGCGGTGCCAAGGGGTTGTTGGATTACCAAGTGCGGTTTAACGCGACTGTGGAAAACGGGGTTTTCGACATTGAGGTGGTCGTGGTCGTTCCGGTCACAACGCTCTGCCCCTGCTCCAAGGCCATCAGCGATCGGGGAGCCCACAATCAACGGGGCCAAGTGACTTTGGCCGTGCGGTTTTCCAAGCCGGTATGGATTGAGGATCTCATTCACATTGCTGAGGAAAGTGCGAGCAGCGAGCTTTTTAGCGTGCTCAAGCGCCCTGACGAAAAAGCGGTCACCGAGCGGGCGTTTGACAATCCGGTTTTTGTGGAGGATCTCGTGCGCAATGTCAGCTTGCGATGCCGGGCGCATCCAGACATCACGTGGCACCGGGTGGAAGCCGAAAATTTTGAGTCAATCCACAATCACAATGCCTACGCGCTGATTGAATCCGGCAAAAAGCCATCGCGGTCACTGCCGGGATAAGTTCAGCCCGTGAACGTGCTATTTCTAATGGCGGATGAATTCCGTCATGATGCCGCTGGATTTGCCGGGAAAAATTTTGCGGCGACCCCCTGCCTGGATGCTCTGGCGGAGGGGGCTGCAAATTTCACAAGCGCCTACTCTCCCAGTCCGCTCTGCGTGCCGGCACGGCAGTGTCTTGCCACGGGCCTATATCCCGGCCATGCCGGGTGCCTTCATTTTGGGGATGATCTCGAACCGGGAGCAGCGACCTTTGCCCGGCATTTTTCGGAGCATGGGTATTACACTGTTTGTTGTGGGAAGTTGCATCATCGCGGCCCGGACCAAATGCAGGGATGGCTGCACCGCATTGGAGCAGAGCAGGCCGTGCGCTGGCCCGCGGCTTATAAAGATCGCGTGCAAGTCGGCAGGAAAAAATGGCGGGGAGCCAAAGAGATTCTCGAAGCTGGCTGTGGGGTTTCCCCGCTGGGACTTGCCGATGATCTTGCCACGACCGGGGCCTGCGATTTTTTGCGAATGCATTTTGGGGGTCACAATGACCTACCCCCGGATATCCCTGTTTTTCTGATGCTGAGTTTGCAGCAGCCTCACTTTCCGCTCCTTGCTCCAAAAGAACTCCTTGAAAACTACCTAACCAAGGTTTCGGTGTTTGAGGACGCGGGCCCCTTGGGTCATCTCGTGCTGGATGAAGGACGTCTCGGACTACCTGATGACATCGCGGACTCCGATCTCCGGCGAGCCACGGCGGCCTATGCTGCGATGGTGGAACAAACCGACACCCGCTTCGCGCAAGTCCTCTCCACTCTGCGTGAGGTGGGGCAAGATCCTGACGAGTGGCTGATTGTCTTCTGCGCCGACCATGGCGACATGCTTGGTGAACACGGACTCTGGGGAAAACGCAAATTTTATGAAGGCTCGGTCCGCGTGCCACTTTTTGTGCGTGGGCCGGGAGTCGCTACAGATACGATCACGAGAAACGTCAACCTCGTGGATATCTTTCCCACTTTGTGTCAACTAGCCGGCCTGCCAGTTCCCATGGGCTTGGATGGAAGAGACCTCTTAGATTCTCGAAAGGAAGATATGACATTTAGCCAACTGGGGGCTGATCAATGGATGGTAAAACGCGGTCCATGGAAGTTGATGATTTTCCCTGAGGGAGGCGATGTTCTGTTTCAGCTTGATGACGATCCAGATGAAACAATAAATCGGATCGCTGATCCTGAATGTCAGAGTCTTATTGAGGAACTCAAAACGGCAAGGATTGCTATGCTGGATTCTGGAACATGTCCGAAAAGCTGAATCGGGATCAGCCAATGCTAGGAATCGATGCTGAGCACGGGCTCGCAAAAACTCCTTTTCCGACTTCAACGACACGAAACTCTCTATAACGCGTCGCCTCCGCCCCGCCGTGCGTAATGTTTCCATGGACACTCGCGAGCAAATCCTCGAAGCCTACACTATCCATCTCCGCGAACATGGCGAGCCGCCTGTGAGCACATTTCGGTTCGTGCAAAGCCTCGGACTCGATGAACGCGCGTTTTTTTCCATCTTCCCGCACATGGATGCGGTCGAGAGCGCGATGTGGGAGGGACTCGTGACAAAGGTTGCTTCGGCTCTTGAAGCAGGCGACGAGGCCAGCGAATGGGCTTCCTTTTCTGCCAAACAGCGCATGCTCACGTTCCAGCTTGCCTTCTGCGAAGAGGCCCTCTCCTGGCGCTCGTTGCTCCTTCAGCGGATCGGCAAAATCGGCATCCTTGCCCGCCCGGCCTACCTCAAGGGGTTCGAAAAGGCGTTCCTCGCCTTTGCCGGTCGGGTCGTCACGCATGGCATTTCCGCAGGCGAGATTGCCGGGCGCGGTCCCGCCTCCAATCTCTACCCCCAGATTTTCTATGTTCATTTCCGCAGCGTCATCGACTTTCACCTCAAAGATGAAAGCGAAGGTTTCGAGCGCACAGATGCCTACATCGAAAAATCCGTTTCACT
>Ga0105045_10001449_pt1 | contig 19361 bp, 15 predicted proteins | sample MAT02_FD_78089 | JGI IMG/M metagenome (GOLD analysis project Ga0105045, IMG submission 78089) | Freshwater microbial communities from Lake Fryxell liftoff mats and glacier meltwater in Antarctica - MAT-02 (megahit assembly) | ecosystem: Environmental > Aquatic > Freshwater > Ice > Liftoff... | reverse complement strand
GCAGCACGTTGAACAGCTGCGGCAGCTCGTCGATGCTGGTGGAGCGGATGAAGCGACCGACCCGCGTGATGCGGGGGTCGGCCTTGATCTTGAACACCGGACCGTCCATCTCGTTGAGGTGGGCCAACTTGGCCCGCTGGGCCTCGGCGTCGACCACCATCGAGCGGAACTTGATCATCGTGAAGCGGCGGCCGTGGCGACCGGAGCGGACCTGGCGGAAGAACACCGGTCCCGGCGACGTCAGCTTGATCCCCAGCGCGGCGACCAGCAGCACCGGCGAGGCCAGCGTGACGCCGACAGCGGAGCCGGTGATGTCGAGCATGCGCTTGACCAGCAGGCGGCCCTGCGAGGTCGGCACCCGGCTCATTCCCAGCATCGGCATGTCGAAGCCGGTCACGCTGGCGAGCTCGACCTTGGCGCCGCTGGACGGGAGCATCGACGACATCGTCAACAGCACGTCGACCCCGCGCAGATCGCAGGCGTCGAGTGCCGACTTGAAGCGCTCGGGATCGGCGCCCGGGATCGCGAACACGACCTCGTCGATGGGCTCGCGATCGAGGAGCTCGGGCAGCTGCTCGAGCGTACCGAGCAACGGCTCTGCGGCGGGGTCGATGCGATCGCCGGCCACACACACATGACCGATGAGCCGGTTGTTCCACGGCGAGGTGCGGCGCAACGCCGCGACGAACGCGAGCGCGTGCTCGCCACAACCGACCACCAAGACCCGATGGGCGTCGACGTCGGTGCGACGGATGGCGGCGAAGAGCTCGAGCAGCAGCACGCGACCGCAGATGAGCGCGACGAGCTGCACGATGGGCAGCAAGGCGACGAAGCTGCGCGCCACGAAGCCCACGCGATACAAGAACGCGACCACGACGAACGCAGCGGCGCCCGCGGCCACCGCCCGTCCGTAGCGGACGAACATCCGCCAGTACGACACGCGGAAGTCGTTGGTGCGGGTCCAGTACAGCGAGAGCGCCCAGATCGGCACCAGCAGCCACACCAGCTGGTAGTAGTCCTCGACATCGAGCCGCGGCACCTCGATCAGATCGCCGACGGCGGGCACGCCGGCGACACCGAGCCAGTGGCGGAGCAGCAGCGTTGCCATGAACGCGCCCGCACTCACCGCGACGTCGAACGCGAGCAGCACCTGGCGAAAGAGGACGGCCTGATGACGTGTCACGCTGCGCCCCCGGTCGAGCGTCGCACCGAGCTGACGGTGAGCCTGCTGCGCACTGCGGAAACCGGCACCATCGGTGGATACACCGCGAGGGCGTCGGCCATCAAGCGCACTTGCTTCATGCGCGGCGTCTGTCCGCGCCGCGGTGCCGCGGCTGACGCTTGGCCGCGATCGTGTCGCGACAGGTCCTGCCAATTCGGGACGATTCGGTTTGGCACAGAGGTCGGGGTGCCCGAGGCGGGCCGGCCCGGGATCGAACTGGCAGGCGAACTGGCAGGCGAACTGGCAGGCGAACTGGCAGGCGAACTGGCAGGCGCGCGGCGCGACGGTTGCACCTGGGATCGGGCTGCGGTACACATCTGATCCGACAGTTGAACAGGTATCGGAATGAGCGTTCAGACCCCCCCGAGCGACCCTGCTGACGCTTGCGAGCCCCACGAACATGGCCGCCGCGCGGCACCCGTGCGGCGCCCCGAGGCGGTGGAACGTGCGGTGCGTTTGTTCCGCGCCCTCGGCGACGAGGCTCGATTGCGCACCCTCGATCTCCTCGTGGTCGGAGAGGCTTGCGTCAGCGAGCTCGCGCAGAGCACCGGCGAGCGGGTGTCGACCGTCTCCCACCGGCTGCGTTTGCTCCGTGCCGAGGGCTTGGTCACCCGCCGCCGCGACGGCCGACACATCTTCTATGCCCTCGCCGACAGGCACGTGCTGGAGCTCGTCGAGAACGCGCTCCAGCATGCCGCCGAGGAGCACGACGCCGCGCACGCGCGCGAGGACGACGACGAGTGACCGCCGACGTTCGCAACCCCATCCGCCTGGACGCCAGGCGAAGGAGCCGACCATGACCGAGCACGTACGCCACGACCATCCCGAGCACGAACACGGCCCCGACTGCGGCCACACCGCCGTGCAGCACGGCGAGCACATCGACTACCTGCACGACGGACACCTGCACCACCCCCATGGTGATCACGCCGACGAGCACACCCTCGAGGTCGATGCGACCAATCCCGATGGCTGCGCGCCGCACGATTGCGGCAGCCACGGCGGCGACCACACCCACGGCCCCGGCTGCGGTCACGAGGCCGTGCCGCACGGCGACCACGTCGACTTCCTCGTCGAAGGCCACCTCCACCATCCCCACGACGGTCACTGCGACGATCACGGCCGCGTCAAGATCGTCTGAACGCAACGGCCGATCGCGACGCGCTCAGTGATCATGCCCGTGCCCGTGCCCGTGCCCGTGCCCGTGATCATGCCCGTGCCCGTGCCCGTGATCATGCCCACCCGCGTCGAGGATCTGCAGCCACGGCCCCAGGCCCCAGCGCCATAGCTGTCCGACGAGCACGCCCGCCAAGACCGCCGCGGCGCCCCACGAGGCGATGCCGTGGCTGTGCAGTCCCGCGAGCTCGGACGGCAGGTGCACAGGAACACCCACGAGGTTGACCAGCATCCCGAGCGTGCAGGCGCCTCCGGCGATGAACGCGACGCCGAGCCACGTGGTGCGCCGACCCCAGGCACGGCCGAGCACCGCGATGGTCGCGACGTTCGTCGCGGGGCCGAGCAGCAGGCCCACCAGCGCGGCACCCGGCGACAGGCCCTTGAGCATGAGCACCGCCGCCATCGGTGTCGCCGACGCGGCGCAGACGTACGTGGGCAGGGCGATGAGCGCGACGACCAACACGTCGAGGCCGGTCTCGGCGAGCGGCGCCAGACCATCAGCGGGGAACGAGATCTCGATGAACGCCGCGGCGAGCAGACCGACGACCGTCCATGGCGCGGTGTGCAGCAGCAGCTCGTCGAAGTAGCCGAGCGCGCGGCGCCACGGCGTCGTGCCGGCGGCGGTGCCCATCACCATCGAGCGCGCGGCCTGCTCGGTGTCGACCACCCCCGGCCGCGACCTCGCCACGAGCCGCGCGAACACGACGCCCGCGGCCCAAGCCAACAGCAGCGCCGCACCGACCCGCACCAGCGCATACGGCCAGCCCAGGAATCGCACCGTGAGCGTGAGCGTCTCGGGTCCGAGCTCGGGCGTGGCGATCAGAAACGCGACCACGAGCGCCGCACCGGCGCCGCGTCGGCGCAGGCTCTCGGCGATCGGCAGCACACCGCAGGCGCACAGTGGCAACGGTGCCCCGATCGCGATCCCCCGCAGGGCCTGGCGCGCCGGTGAGCCCGAGTGCAGCCATCGCCCGGGGATCCGCGAGCCGAAGAGCTGCAGCAGCGCGCCGAGCACGAGCCCGAGCAGCAGCATCGGCGCGGTCTCGAGGGCGAGCTCGACCCACGCGTGGGCGAGCGCATCGTGCATCGGCAAGGCGGAATCCGTGTGCGAGTGGGTCGATGACAGCGGCAACGCGATGCCGATGGCGACCGCGACCAGATCGAGGACTCGAACCGATGTGCTGCGCCTGGCCCCCACCTCCACGCCGTGGAGCAGGACGTGACACAGGAATCCTGCGACCAGCGCCGCCAACGTCGGCGCCACCGCGTCCGCCAGTCGGCTCGTGAACCAACCCGCGGTCACGAAGCCCATGAGCGACGCGGCGAGCAGCGCGAGCACGCGTCGAAACGCAGCGCGCCCGCCGCGGTGCACGAGCACGGTGCCGATGAACAGCGCCGTCATCGGCACCGTGTGGGCAGCGACGGCGAGCACGAGCTCGACGTGGTCGTGGTCGTGTTGTTCGCCGCCGGCATAGGCGGCCAGCGCGAGCCCCTCGACGAACTGATGGGCGACGAACCCGAGGTAGCCGAGCTCGGTGCCGACGCCGTGGGTCGTCATCGCGGTTGGCTCGGCGCGGAGCCGCCGAGCGGCCATCGTGAACAGCGGCGGCAGGGCGAGCGCGGCGACGAACAACGCGAGGGCCCACGGCCCGAGCTTCTCCACCGACTCGGGCAGCAGCTGGGCCGCCGCGAGGGTCGCCACCGCCGTGATCGCGAACGTGCGCAGCACACCCAGCAACGCGTGGCCTCGCGAGGTGAGCACGGCGAGGGCCCCACCGACGACCACGGACGCCAGGGTGATGAGGAGGGCGGGGTTCATCGGCGGGCGTTCCGCACGGTCGTAACGCGACGGTCAGCGCGACGCAATCGGGTTGCGGGAGCCACCGTCGCCAGCGTCACCGACCATGCGAAACCGCGGGGGATCGATGCGCTCGGCGCGGCACTCGGGGCAGCGGCTGGGACGACCCAGCCGCGCGCGGCCGCTGAACTCGAAGCCACACGCGAGGCACCGCGCCGCGATCACCTCGAGGGTCTCGCGGCGCTGCGACTGCGTGCGCCGCAGATGCTCGAGGTGCTCGTCGACCTGACGGTGCGGGATGCCGACGAGGCCCGAGAGCTCGAGTGCAGTCAGCGGCTCGGTCGCCGCAAGCAGCGCGTGACGCAGGGACTCGCGCACCGTCTCGCTGGCCCTTCGCGGCGCGCTCGGATCGATCACCATGGGCCGCGATTGTACGTGGTGCTCGCCGCCGACGCACAGTGCTCTACAATCCGGCGCACGTGCCCGGTCCCCGACCCCACGCGACGCCGCCGCTGCTGTCGCGGGCCTTCGTGCTCGGGTTCGTCGCCAACTTCGCCCACAGCCTCGCCTTCCACGCCTACGTCCACCTGCCGGGGCACCTACAGGCGATCGGTGGCGACGAACTCGCCGTCGGCGTGGTGATCGCCACGATGGCGATCGCGGCGATCGTCGCCCGCCCGGCGGTCGGTCGCCTCATGGATCGCCGCGGCCGTCGCGTGGTCCTGTGGGTCGGCAGCGTGCTCAACGTCATCGCCAGCGCTGCCTACCTCACGGTCGACCACATCGATCTCTGGTTGATGATCATCCGCATCGTCCACGGCTTCAGCGAGGCGATGCTGTTCTCGGTGCTGTTCACGATCGCCGCCGATGTCGTGCCCGCCGCGCGCCGCACCGAGGGCATGGCGCTGTTCGGGATCTCCGGCATGATTCCCCTGTCCCTCGCCGGCTGGCTCGGCGACGTGTTGCTGCGCAGCGCCGATTACGACAGCTTGTTCGTGGCGACCTCGGCCGCGGCGGCGGTGGGCCTGGTCGCGGGCCTGTGGATCCCCGACAGCCGCCCGCGCGCCGGCGCCGAGGCGCCGCGGTCGTTCTTCCGCGCGGTGACGGCCCGGCCGCTGCTGCCGCTATGGCTGCTGGGCTTCGGGTTCGCCCTGGCGGTGGCCTCGTACTTCGCGTTCCTCAAGACCTACGTCATCGCCCGCGGCGTCGGCTCGGTCGGCAGCTTCTTCATGGCGTACTCGATCGCCGCGATCGCGCTGCGCCTCGGCTTCGGCAAGCTGCCCGATCGCCTGGGCTATCGACCGACGCTGATCCCGGCGGTAGGTGCGACGGTGGCGACTGCGGCGATGCTCGCCGAGGCCACCAGCGACGGCATGGTCGTCGTCGCCGGTGTGCTCGGTGGGATCGGTCACGGCTTCACGTTCCCGATCATCTCGGCGCTGGTGGTGACGCGCGCCCGCGCCTCCGAGCGCGGCGCTGCGCTCGCGACCTTCACCGCGCTGTTCGACTTCGGCCTGGCCGTCGGCGGCCCGCTGTTCGGCGCCATCTTGCTGTACTCGAGCTACCGCCCGATGTTCTGGACGGCCGCAGCCCTGGCTGCCGCGTCGCTCATCGCGTTCATCGCGTGGGACCGCCGAGCGGTCGGCGCGTCGGCGTGATGGCGCGCCCGCGCCTCCGACCGCGGCGCGGGCTGCCAGGAACTCACGCTCGCCCGCGCTCACCCGGGTGGCGGACGTCGCGACCGTCGACCATGAAGATCACCAGCTCGGCGAGATTGGTCGAGTGATCCGCCATCCGCTCGAGCCACTTGGCGACCGATTGCACGTGGATGAGGGCGTGCACGCGCGCGGGCTCAGCCCGCATCTGGTCGAGGAGCTCGCCGAAGATGCGGTGATATAGCGCGTCGACCTGGTCGTCGCGCCGGATCACATCCCACGCCTTGTCGGAGCTCCGACTCACCAGGGCATCGATCGCGTCCTTGATCATCGACTCGACGATCGCGCCCATCTTGCGGATGTCCGTGTGGACGACGAACGGCTCGTCGCGGCTGAGGTCGATGGCGCGCTCGCAGATGTTCACGGCCAGATCGGCGATGCGCTCGAGGTCGGTGACCATCTTCATCACCAGGGTGACGAAGCGTAGATCCGAGGCCATGGGCTGGCGCCGGGCGAGGATCCGCAGGCACATCTCGTCGATGTCGATCTCGGCGCGGTTGACGGCGCCGTCGAGCTCGATCGTCTTGCGGGCGAGCTCGGCGTCGCGTTCGGCCAGCGCGCGGCCCGACCGCGCGATCATCTCCTCGACCCGCCCCGCCATCAGCAACAGGCTCTGCCGCACCGCGGCGAGCTCCTGTTCGTAACTTCGTGCGGTGTGTTCCACGGGTGCGGCAGATCCGACGAATCAGCGTAGCAGCCCGCACCGCACTCCCGCAACGTCGCGTCGCGTCGCGTCACGTCACGTCGGGATCTTCGGGCGCGTCGAGACCGTCACCGCGATGAAGCGTGACCCAGAAGATCGATCCGTGCGGGCTGCGGGGCAGGACGCCGATGCTGCCGCCCATCGCCTCGGCCAGGTGCTTCGCGATCGACAGTCCCAGTCCGGTGCCGCCCGCGTCACGGGAACGGCCGGAGTCGACGCGGTAGAAGCGCTCGAACAGTCGGGCGTGGTGCTGGGGCTCGATCCCGGGCCCGTCATCGCGGATCTCGACGCGGACGAACTTGCCGACGACGGCCGCCGTCAAGTCGACCCGGCCGCCGCGGCGGCCGTACTTGATGGCGTTGTCGATGAAGTTGAACAGGATCTGCTCGGTCGCCTTCCAGTCGCCGAGTAGCCACAGCTCGTGGGAGATGTCGGCGTGGAGCACCATCTCGCGCTCGGCGGCGGCCTGCTGGTGGGCGACGAGGACGTCGTCGACCACGTCGGCGAGCTCGAACTCCTCGGAGGCGAGCACGCGCTTGCCGGCCTCGAGCGCAGAGATGTCGAGGAGCTCTGCGATCAGGCGCCCGAGGCGGTCGGCGTGGCGGAACAATGCGGTCACGAAGGGCTCGGCGGCCTCCGGCGACTCGAGGGCGCCATCGAGCAGGGTCTCGGCGTTGGCGCGGATGACGGCGATCGGCGTGCGCAGTTCGTGCGACACGTTCGCGACGAAGTCGCTGCGCACGCGCTCGAGGCGGCGGATCTCGGTGGTATCGTCGGCGACGATCACCACGCCGCCGTCGCCGAGGCGGCTGGCGCGGGCGCGGATGTGACGCTGTGTCCCCGGTAGCTCGATCTCCGTCTCGCTGGCGCCGTCCTTGAAGACACCGTCGACGAAAGCGTGCAGCGATGGCAGGCGGATCACCTCGACCAGCGGCGCGCCGTCCCAGGCGCTGGTGATGTCGAAGAGCAGGCGCGCGGTCCGATTGGCGGTGGTGAGGTTGCGGCGGGCGTCGAGCGCGAGGACGGCGGGCGCCATCGTCTCCAGCACGGCTTCGAAGCGATCGCGCTCGGTCGCCAGCGACTGCATCGCGTCGTCGCGCTCGTCGGCCATGCGCTGGACGGATCCGGCGATCCCAGCGAACACCGAATCGTCGGGGGCGACCACGCCCCGCGTCTCGGCGCGGCCGGCGTGGACGCTGGCAACCAACGACTGCAGCGTGTTGGTCAGCGTGCGCTGGGCCCACGCCAGGGCAACGGCGCTGAGCAGGACGCCTGCGGCCCAGGTCAGCAGCAGCCACGTCCACAGCGCCGAGGTGCCGCCGCCGTCCGCGATCGCGAGCCGGCTCTGCAGCACCAGCCCCGCGCTGACCGCGAGCACGAGCGTCGCCGCGGCGAACGCAGCGACCGCCGCCCGCCAGCGCCGGGTCAGCGCCTTCACATCACCTCTTCGCGGCGGCCGACCACGGCGTCACTCGCCGGCTCGGAGGTCGGTGCGGAAGCGGTAGCCGACGCCGCGAAGGGTCTCGATGTACTCGCTGGCGTCGCCGAGCTTCTTGCGGAGCCGGCGGACGTGGGTGTCGACGGTGCGCGTGGTGATGTCGCCGTTCATCTCCCACACGTGGGTGAGCAGCGCCTCGCGCGTCTGCACCCGGCCCTTGCGCTGCGCGAGCGCGGTGAGCAGTCGGAACTCGAGCGCAGTCAGCGGCAGCTCGCCGTCGTCGACCCAGGCGCGGTGGCCTTCTATGTCGATCTGCAGCCGACCGAAGCGCAGGCGCGTCGCGGTCTCGGCGGGCGCGTCGGTGCGACGGAGGATCGCCTTGACCCGAAGTCCGAGCTCGCGAACGCTGAAGGGTTTGGTGACATAGTCGTCGGCCCCGAGCTCGAAGCCGACCACGCGATCGACCGCGTCGGTCTTGGCGGTGAGCATCAGCACCGGGATCTCGCGGGTCTGCTCCGACTGCTTGAGTCGGCGGCAGACCTCGGTGCCCGGGATGTCGGGCAGCATCAGATCGAGGATCACGAGGTCGGGCATCGGCGACTCGGCGGCGATCCGCAGCGCCTCGTGGCCGGTGACCGCGCGGATCGTCCTGAACCCCTCGCGCTCGAGGTTGAACGCGATCGTCGCGGCCAGATCGGCCTCGTCGTCGACAATGAGAATCTGTGCCGTCATCGGCAGCTGCACGGGGAGTATCACGGATCCCCGGAGGGCTCCGTGACATCCCGGTGACGCCGACGAAACGCGCTTCGACTGATGCCGCCGGAGGGACGCGGCACCACGGTCGCGCCGTCAGGGCTCGCAGATCGTGCGCTGGTTCACGCTCGACAGCGCCGTGTTGGGCGCGGTGCCGGTGACCTGGAAGTCGAGGCCGCAGCGCTGATAGGCGATGTCGCCGGACTCGGCGTGGCGCACCACGGCGCCGGTCTGGGCAGCGATGCCCACATATGCGCCATCGGGCGACCACACGAGATCGCTGTGGAAGGGGCCACTCGACATGGTCCATCGCTCGGCGAGGTCGCCGCTGTCGAAGACCGCGACCATCATCGCGGCGGCGCGCTGGATGACCGCGAGGAAGCGTTCGCCGTCGGCGCTCGGATGGATCTCGTTGACCGAGCCCTCGCCCACCGGTCGACTCCGCACCTGCTTGCCGTCATCGATGAAGATCTCCATGCGGTTCTCGTTCCAGCGCACGCCGTACTGCCGACCGGTCCGGTCGAGTGTGAGCGGCGCGACCTGTCCCGTTGCGAGATCGATCGCCTTGCGCTTGACCGCCTCGTCGCTCAAGTCCGAGCGCAGCTCGGCCATCGTGTAGAAGCGGAGCCGGTTGGCGCTGTCGAGCGTCCACAGCACCGCGTCTTGGTGCGCCCCCGGTCCCGCGCCGAGCAGCCCGGTGCGATACGCGGTGTCGGCGACGATGTACGGTCCGTGGAACCGATGATCGCGGATCTCGAACAGACGACTGTCGTTGAACGTGCTCTGGCGATCGACGAGCAGCATCGTGCCGGTGGGATCGACCTGGATCGAGCGCACCGATCCGTTGACGCCGGTCTCGGCCACGAGCTTGCCCGACCGCCAGTCGAGCATGCGCACGCCGCCCATCCCGTCGATGGTGAGCAGGTGGTCGTCATCGACGAACCGGACCCGCAACACTCCGCTGAACGGATCGGTCGGCAGCTCGCGCGGAGCTTCGCCGGCACCGGACAAAGGCTCGACCCACACCGGCCCTTGCGGGTACACCGTCGCGATGCTGGTGCCGTTCGGCGATATGGCGAGGGAGTTGGCCTGCAAGCTGCGATAGCCGAGGAAGTGATGCGCACGCGTCGAGACCTTGGCGACGTACAGCCAGTTGCCGTGGGCGGCGACATGGTGGTCCGCGGCGAACGCCTGCACGCGGAGCTGGGTGCTGAAATCCTGCGGCGGCGCGCTGCGGGGGTACTGCGAATCGTCGCCCAGCTCGAGCAGCCACGACACGCTGCCGTCGTTGGCGGATGCGAGCAGCCGCGTCGCGGACACGAACCCGACACCCGGCACCGTGTGGGCCGCTGCGGTCACCGCCACCTGGTGGTCGGCCTTGCCCTCGCCGAACTCGACGATGCCGATCTCCCACCGGGTGCCGTTCGAGCGCTGGACCACGGCGGCGCGACTGCCGTCGGGGGCCAACGTGAGCGTCGAGGGACCCACCGCCACCGTCGAGGTGGCGAGCTTGGGCGGTCCGTCGCGCCGCAGCGCAGGCGTGCCCTCGGTCACCACGGCGAGCGGTTGCAGCTCGAGCTTGGTCGCACCCGATGCGTCGGGCGTGCTGATCACGGCGACGATGCGGCGTCCATCGGCCGAGACGCGCATCGTCGACGGTCGGAACTTGCGCTCCTCGAGCCGCGCGACCTCTTTGCCTGCGGTGTCGAGCAGCCGGATGGTGTGATCGCGGAAGAGCGCCACGATGTGCTTGCCGCCCGGCAGCACGTGTCCCTCGAACAGCGGCGCGAAGGGCGGCAGCTGGGCGAGCGTTCGGATCTGAGTGGGGCTGTGGTTTTGGTTTCGGTTCTGGTTTTGGGCGTCGTCGCCGATGGCGAGCACCGAGGCGCCGCCGGAGGCGTCGACGAGAAACGCCGTCCACCCGCCGTCCGCACGTGCGAGCGACATCGATTGGGGTGAGCGGATCGGCAACGCGATGGGCTCGAACGTGCCGTCGAGCGCGGGCCACAGACGCACGCCGCCGGCGAGGTCACTGGTGATCGCCGAGGTACCGTCGGCGGCCAGCACGATCTTGTCGATCGCTCCGGAGTGGGCGACACCCGGGCGACGGCGCTTGGGCGTCGCGGTCTCGGCCTCGACCCCCTTCACCGTCGGCTCGGCCACCGCCGGATCGCCCGGTCGTACGGGCGCATCCGTGCGGCAGGACGGCGCCAGCCCCAGCGCCAAGAAGAGGGCGAGCGGCCGCGTGCGTCGGTGCATGGCGCGGTTTTACAGGGTCTGCAGGTACGCGACCAGGTCCGAAATCTGGGCGTCTTCGAGCCGCGAGGTCCGGCCCATCGCGTGGATGCTGCCGTTGTTGCGGAGCAGCGACTCGAGCGAGGTCGAGCTGCCATCGTGGTAGTAGGGCGCACTGTGGGCGAGGCCGATGAGCGACGGCGTGTCCACCGACGCGAGATCGGTGGCGAGGTCGTGGCGCTTGCCGTCGGTCGACATCGCGCCGTCATGGCAGTTGAGGCAACCGGTGGTCGAGCTCTCGAACAGCTCCTTGCCGCGGGTGACCGCACCGACATCCTCGACCGTCGGCGTGCGGGGCCGTGGCAGCGCGGTGAGGAATGCCTGCAGGTCGTCGGCATCGCCGTTGCTGATGCCGGTGCCGCCCAGGCGCTTCACCGTGCCGGTGAGACTGACGGTGAGGTTGGCATCTTGCCCGTCCCACTTGAACGGATGGGTGTCGACGAGTCGACCGGCGAGGAACGGCGTCTGCAGGATGTTGCCCTGGAGGAACCAGGTGAGCCCGTCGGAGCGGCCCTCGGCGTGGCAGCTCGCGCAGGCCATGGCGCCCGCCGACGAGAGCATCGGACTGCGGCCCTGACGGAACATCTTCTTGCCGCGGAGTTCGGCGGCGGACAGGTTGCTCTTCGCGAGCTCGCCGCTGTGGGCGACGTCCGTGTCCGGGCCGGTGCCCATGCGAACGAGCTTGCGGGTGAGCGAGCAGAAGACCAGCAGCTCGCCGGTGTCCTGATCGACCGCGAGGCCGTCGGGAGCGCAGCTGCCGGTGGCATCGGCGACGCTGCGCTGCCAGCCCAGGTGCACCGACGACTGCGAGACCTCCGCGATCGCGACGACATCGTCGGAGCCGTAGCCGGCGACGTACAGCGTGTCGGAGCCGCCGTCGTACGCCATCGCGCGCGGCTGGTGCAGCGAGGTGGTCGCCATCGCCGTGCGGACGCCGCGGGACTCGCCCGCATCGGGGAGGTCGAGGAACGCGAGCCGATGGCTCACCGGCGCGGTGAAGCCGTTGCCACCGCCGTAGCCGCCCGAGGGCGCCTCGAAATCCGAGGTGGCGAGATGCGGCGTGCTGATCTGGTGGGGCACCACCGCGACGCCGTTGCCCACGTACGCGGTCGCGAAGGTGTTGCGGACGAAGCTCTTGCCGCGGTCGGGATTGGTGGTGGCGGCCGTGTTCGGCGCGCCGCCGTGCATCCCCCGGAACGGCTGCTGACCGGCGAACTCCATGAACCCACCGCCCGCCGTGGCGTTCGCGCCCGCGGGGTCGAGGGAGACGAACGAGAGCTTGGGCTGGCCACCGACGCCGCCCAGCGCGACGCGGCCGACGACGCCGGTGGTGAGGAAGGTGACGAGGGCTTCGTCGCCGGTGGGGGAGATCGACACACCGCGCGGCTCGGGGCCGAGCTCGATCGACCACTTCTCGAACCCGGAGCCGGTGTCGAACGCGGTGAGGCGCTGATCGGCGACGTGGGTGACGAGCAGGGTCGAGCCGTCGGGCGTGAGCGCGACGCCGAAGGGCTCGGCGGCGGTGCGGATGGCGTCGGCTTTGCGCAGGCTGCCGGCGTCGAGCGACACGACCAGGAGCTGGTCGTGGCTGCGGTCGACGACGAACGCGCGGTCGTTGGCGGCATCGACCACCAACTGCGACGCCTCGCGTCCGACATCGAGGGTGGCGACGACGGTGTTCGTGCGATCGACGCGGAGCAGCTTGCCGCTGTCGGCGTCGATCACCAGCGCGCCATCGGCGAGCGCGGCCACCGTGCTGCCGGCGAGCGAAGCGGGGATCGGCGTGGCGGCGGGGGCTCGGGTCGAGCCCAGCGGTGGGTCCTGCAACGCGAAGCCGATCTCCCCGGCGCCCATGGTCACGGTCTGCACGTGGATCGGCTCGCGGTGGCGGTTGACCATCCGGGAGCGGGCCTCACCCGCGACGGCGGCGGAGCACAGGGCGACGACAGAGAGCGCGGTGACGGTTCGCAGGGTGCGCGGCATGAGGTCGCCTAGGGACGCGTGGGTCGGTCGATTGTTCCAATTTTCCTCGACCACGGTGGTCCGGCCCGCGGGCGCTGGCTCCAGCCCAACGCAGTGCGCCGCGCAAAGCCCCGCGATTCATCGCAGCGGGTGCGGATCGACCGTCGGCACGATCGATGACCCGCGATGCGAGGGCCCGAGATCGCGCCGCGTTCGCGTCGCTCAGCGGGGGGCTTGTCCGAAGCGCTGCGTCAGGCCGTGGGCCATGACGGCGGTCGCCGCGGGTCCGCCCCACAGGATGTTCCCGCGCAGGCCCACGAAGAGCATGCCGCTGGCCTGGGTCCGGAACCGCTCGGGGACATCCTCGCGCGCCAGCGGGCTGTCGTACTGACCGCCGAACACCAACGCCGCATAGCCGCCGATGCTGAGCCCGACATCGGCCGTGATGCCGACGGGTCCACGCTGCATCTCGTATCTCGGCTGGGAGCCGGCGAGCTCGTCGGTTCGGCGGTGCGCGATCTTGAAGGCGAGGGCGCTCGTGAACTCGATCGCCGGTGCGAAGCGCCCGCGGCCCAGCCAGTAGCGGCCGACGATCCCAAGGTTGCCCCAGGTGTCGCCGGTGTCGCTGAAGATCGCGCCGGCCTTCGGTCCGAGGGTCATCCGGGTGTAGCGCGTGCGGCCGCGCGCCTCGGTCAGCACCGGGAGGTTCACCCAGACGTCGTACTGCGCCCGACCGCTCGACCACCGACGTGCGGATCGCTCGCGGACGTCGCCCTGGCGAAATCGCGGCGCGAAGGCACCGAGCGCCTGCATCTCGATCGTGAACCCGCACAGCGGATCGGCGATGAGGCAGCGCCATCGCACCTTGCGGGGGTCGGGGGCGGGCTCGGGCGAGAGGCCATGACGGCGGCGGACCGCGTCGAGATCGGCCTTCGTGTAATAGGGAGGCGCGCCGTCGCCGTTGCCGGCGACCACGCGGAAGGTCTCGCCCGACTCGGCAGGCGACGATTCTGCGGCTGGCTCGGAGACGGCCGCGGGATCCGGATCCGTGGGCGTCGGTGGGTCGCCGGCGGTGGCGTCCGTCGACGCGTCGGTAGACGCGTCGGCGGGTTCGGTGGTCGCGTCGGCTGGTTCGTCGGGCGAGCGGGTCGGCTCGGTGGGGGCGACGACGTCCGACGGGGCGCTGGGCTCGAGCCCGCGCGGGCGCTGCACGTCGGGCGCGAGACCGAGGGTCAAAAGCGTGAGGGCGGACGCGATCACAGCGCACCTCCGATCGCCATCCCAGCCAGCGCCAGGGCGATGAGAGGACCCGCGCCGATGCCATGCGCACGCATGCCGAGCATCACGCGGGCGTCGCGATCGAGGAAGTCGCCGCCGGCGAACAGCGTCGCCCAGCCGCCGATGCCGACCCCGATCTCCGCGTGGGTGCCCCACAGCGACCTGCCGCTGTCGAGCACCGCGGAGCGCACGACGCCGGCCGAGAGATCGAGGTGGAAACCGTGCGCCTTCTTGCTCAGCCAGATCTGGTTGTGGAGCGCGATGCGGGTGGCGTCGGTGCGGGTGGTCTCCCTGACCTGGGTGTCCTCGGAGGTGCCCCGCGCGGTGACCGAGCCGGTGCCGCGCGACCAGCTGCCGACGACACCCAGACCCCACGGATGCCAGGTGCGGCCCGCGTACATCAGCGGCCGCACGACGAAGCCGCCGTGCACGCTGAACTGGGCGTAGGGCACGTCGGGTCCGGCGTTGCTGGCGGGGATGCGCATGCCGGCGGCGACGCCCGCCGAGATCAGCAACGATGCGCGGCACCAACTGCCATCGACGAAACAGAAGGCGCCGTTGCCGACCGAGAGCACCGGTTTCTCGCCACGCTGGAGGGCCTCGCCGTGGACGCTGTCGGACGGCGCTTCTGCCTCGAAGAACGGGCCGTACTCCCCCGGGTTGCGCTTGCGGGGGGTACCGTCTCCGGGTGCGTCGCCTTCGCCGGCCCATGCGAGCGAGGCGACCAATGCGAGGGCCATCGAGCTGAGTGCGGGCATGTTCGAACCGAGTCCGGAGATTATCGCATCGCTGCGCGGCACTCAGGCGGGGACAACGGCGCGGCGTGCACGGCCTTACGCCGGCCCGGACGATCGCGCAGCCGCGGGGCCGAGGAGGCGCGACAGGGCCGCGCACGGGCCTGCGGAGGTCGGATCGTGTCGGTCCGGATTCGACGTCGCCGACGTGCGGGTTGCGCCTGACTCAGGCGGCGTGTCCGGTCACGCCGCCGTCGTGGGCGGGCGAGCGCTCGAGCGGATCGCAGGGCCCGACGCGGTCGGCACCCCGGAGCTGGCTGGCGATGCAGGTCGAGATCTCCGCCGCCCGCATGGCGTCCCCTGCGGCGAGGACGAGCACCGAGAGCTCCTCGAAGTCGAGGTGGCAGCGCCTCACCTCGCGCGAGAGGTAGCCGAGCACGGACTGCGGCGGCAGGGCGATGTGTGCCGTGCCGAACTCGGGCAATGCCGAGCCGCGCAGCGCCAGCGCATCTTCGCTCTCGCGTAGGGCTCGACCCAGGCGCATGTCCTGGATCACCAACGCGGCCAGCTCGCTGTCGACGTCACCCGGGAGATTGATCCGGCGCAGAGCCGCGTCGTGGCCGTCGTGCGCGATCGAGGTCACCAGATCGCCCGCGCGCAGGCGCAGCATCGATGGACCCGGCAGCCCGACGCGACCGAGGATCTCGTCGGCTTCGGCGCCGACGAGCAACGGCCGCGGTGCGCCCAGCAGCCCACAGGCGCCGTCGTTCACCAAGGCAGCGCGTCGACCCCGGAAGACGATCACACCGTCGGTGAGTCCGTCGCAGAGCATCTCGATGGTCGTGGTGTCGATGGCGTGGGCCATGAACGCACCATCGCCCGGATCGCCGGCCGCCTCAGTCTGCGTCGATTCGGGTCGGTGCGGCCCGCTTCGGGGCCGGCAGGGCGGGCGGCTCGGCCGTCGGCGCTTCGCCGCGCCCACGATCGAGGAACGGGACCCACGGCAGCAGCAGCATGCTCGGGATCGTCGCGATGAACGCGAATACGAAGTATGGTGCGAAGCCGCCCAGCGCCTCGACGAGGAAGCCGCTCGACATGCCGGCGACGGTGAAGCCGATGCTCATCACGGCGGTGAGCACGGCCATGTGCGTGGCCTTGTGCCGCGGATCGCAGCAGCGCATCAGGTAGACCAGGAACACTGCGGTGCCCAGGCCGGCGCCGAAGTCCTCGGCGATCACCACACTGCCGACGATCCACGTGCCGAGTGCGGCGGGGTCGGGCACCGACGCGATCGCGACGTACAGCAGGTTGGGGACGTTCTGCGCCAGCACCATCGGCCACAGCCAGCGGCGCAGGCCGTGGCGCGAGATCAGAAATCCGCCGACCAGCGTCGCCACCAAGGTCGCGAGGAAGCCGAGCGTGCCGTTGACGATGCCGTACGTCGACAGGTCCATCCCGCAGCCGTCGCGCAGGAACGGCAGCCGCATCTTCATGAGAAAGGATTCGCCGGTGCGGAACAGCACGATGAAGGCGAGGGCCCGGCCCATCTGCGGTGCATCGAGCAGGTCGAGGAAGGCGCGGCCGTAGCGAGAGTTCTGACGGACCAACATGCGCCGCAGACGCCCGAGCGAGGCCAAGGCCGCGAGCATCGACACCAGCAACACCAGGCCGATCCACTCGGCGGCGCCCAGATCGCCCAGCGCGGGGATCGTGGCGATGCGGCTGCGGATCGCCGCGGCTACGGGACGGATGAACGGCAGCCCCGCCTCGAGCGCGAGTACGGCCGCGATGACGGCGAAGGCCGCGTAGACCCGCGGCCGCAGCAGCGCGCGCAGCCACTGCCGCAGAGGATCGCCGCGGCGCTCGACGTCGGGCAAAAATGTCCAGTGATAGGCGAGCACCACTGACATCACCACGGTGGCCGCGCCCCAGGTGGCGTGCCAGCCGGCGAGGTCGGCGACGACCAGCAGAGGGCCGCTGGCGAGCAGTGCGGCGCCGCGATAGGCCGCCGCGCGCAGGCCGACGAAGCGCGGCTGCTCGTCGGCGTCGAGCGCCTCGAGATAGTAGCCATCGATCGCGACGTCGTGGGTCGCGGCGATGAACGCGAGCAGGATGAACAAGGCGGCTGCCAGCCACAGCGGGATGCCGTCGCCCAGCGCGGTGAGCACCAGCAGCACGGCGAGCACCGCCCACTCGCACCCGAGCATGAAGCGGCGCTTGGTCTCGTAGTGGTCCAGCAGCGGCGCCCACAGGAACTTGAGGTTCCACGGCAGGTGGAAGATCGCGGTCAGGCCGATCGCCTGGATGCTGGCGCCGAGCTCCTTGAACAGCACTTCAGCGACGTTGTTGACCAGGGCGTAGGGGAAGCCCTCGGCGAAGTAGGTCGTCGACACCCACCAGCTCGGGTGTCGCGGTCCGGTCTTGTCACCTCGCGGGGGTCTTGGCACATCCGCCTGGGGCGACGACGACATGGGCACCGATCGCCGCGGCGATCCTCCGAGATATACACGCCGACGGGCGAAACCCGAAGCGAAGGGCGTCAGCCGTCGCGCCAGGCGAAGAAGCGCACCCACACGATGATCGCCGACAACGCGGCGAGCACGATCCACGCGAGCGCCACCGGGCGGCGCAGTGATGGGCCGGCCACGACCCAGCGCTGCCATGCGAGTGCGAACCCCAGGCCGATCACCGGCAACGCGGGCACGAGATAGCGGTGATCCATCGTCGCGCCGCCCTCGGGCGTGCGATGCAGCGCGAGCAACAGCAGCCACGGTAGCAGCGCCACGGCCTCACGCCAGCGCCGCGCCACCGCCAGCCCCAGGGCGCCGACGTAGACGATGGGCGACTGGGCGAGCAGGCCCGCATCGTCGCCGAGTCCGAGCAGCGTCCACAGGCCCGCGAGCGGATCACCGCCGAAGGTGTCGACCCGCGAGCGCGCGAACTCGAAGGTCGCATGGTGGTCGTAGCCGACTGACCAGACCGAGCCGAACGCGGCATGGTGGTACGCCGCGGTGGCGATGACCATGGGCGCCGCGCCGACGAAGATGTGCAGCCAGCCGCGCCGCGGCACCAACGAGAGCAGGTGGATCGCGATCGGCACCGCGAGCAGGTAGTCGCTGGCGACCGCCCAGGCGCCGCAGCAGCCCGCCAACCACCACGCCACGCGGCCGCGCACCTTGGCAGCGGCGCACGCGAGGAGCATCGCGCACCACAGGGCGCCCGAGGTCACGTGCGAGAACAGCACCGTCGAGTACGGTCCCCACAACGTGCCCAGCGCGATGGTGCCCACGGCGGCGATGCGGGGACCCTTTGCGAAGCCCTCGAGCCGCAGCCATCGTTCGAGGCACACCAGGCCGAGCAGGCCCATGAGCGCCGACTGCAGCCGCACCAGCAAGGCGGTGCCCTGGAACTGCACGAGCGCTGGCGCGCGGCCGTGCTGCTTGGCCCGCACGACGTAGGTGTTCGCGTAGGGATCGGCGGCGGGCGTGATCACCAGTGCGCCGCTCTCGATCGCGCGGTCGCGCAGCGTGGGGTCGAGCTGGGCACCGAGCCACAACGCGGGCAGGGCGGCGAAGGCAGTGCCAGGTGGCCGGTCCGAGTAGTGGTGGCCGTCGCGCACGGCGCGGTCGACCCACAACGTCAGGGCGATGTCGGGATCGATGGTGGTCTCGCGGCGCAGGACGAGGGCGCGTCCGAGGGCCACGTGCGAGCCGTCGTTGCTGCTCACCAGCCCGCGGCCGATCCACGTCCACACGAGGAGGAACGCGAACATGCAGGCGGGGACCACCCAGGCACGGCGGACAGGTGGGGTCATCTGCGGGGCGCTGCCCGGGGCCGCGCGCTGGTATCGTAGCCCAGGTGATGCTCGCCGAGGCGATCTCCGACGCCGAGGCGCGGTTCGAGGCACGTCGCCGCACGGTCGGTCTCGTCGCTGCGCCGGCGCTCTTGATCGGACTGCTGTTGTTGCCGATGCCGGGGCTCTCGGCGCAGGCGCACGCGCTCGCGGCGGTCGCGGCGGCGACGGTCACGCTGTGGATCACCGAGGCGATACCGCTGCCGGCCGCGGCGCTCCTCGGGCCGTCGGTCGCCGTGGTGCTCGGGGTCGCCGACGCGAAGACCGCGTTCGCGCCGTTCGCCGACCCGATCATCTTCCTCTTCATCGGCGGCTTCCTCCTCGCCGAGGGCCTGTCGCGTCAGGGCGTCGATCGGCGCATCGCGCTGTGGCTCATCGCGCGGCCTTTCGTCGCCGGCTCGCCCAAGCGCGCCATGATCACGATGGGCTGCATC
>Ga0105045_10001448_pt1 | contig 19375 bp, 16 predicted proteins | sample MAT02_FD_78089 | JGI IMG/M metagenome (GOLD analysis project Ga0105045, IMG submission 78089) | Freshwater microbial communities from Lake Fryxell liftoff mats and glacier meltwater in Antarctica - MAT-02 (megahit assembly) | ecosystem: Environmental > Aquatic > Freshwater > Ice > Liftoff... | reverse complement strand
TGCACGCATGACTCGGGGCCGCCGTAGCTGGCTAAGCTTTCAACGTTTGACTCTTTCATTTACAACACTTTGCCGGTTCTGACTGGCGCACGGAGACAGATATGCAGACACTTACCGACAGCCAGCAGACACTGGTTACTGACTTCAACGCACTCGTGTCTGGCAAGTCCGCTATGGATCGCCATACAGTGTTTACGCGCCTGCGCGCGGAACTGCCCATTTTTCGCAGCGACCTGCTCGATGCCTGGGTTGTGTCGCGCCACCGCGACGTGAAACAGGTACTTAACAGCGGCGAGGACTTCCAGCCGCCGCAGGCCGGTGCCGGAGCCTCGGCTTTCGGCCGCTCGTTCATGCAGATGAGCGGGCGCGAGCACAGCAAGAAGATCGGCATCGTGGCGCGCGAGATGCGCACCGCACGTGCGATGCGTGAGCGCCTAACCGGCATGGTCCAGGAGATCGCCGTGCGGCAAGCCGAGGGCCTGCCCATGGGCGTGGCGATCAACCTGCGCGAGCAATATGCAACCTGGGTGCCGCTGCTAGCCATCACCGCGCTGACGGACCTGCCGGAGGCGGCGCGCTTTCGTGACTGGTACCGCACCATCGTGGCAGGCGGTTCGTCGAGCATCACCAACCCGGGTGCCCGTGAAGCTGCCTTCCAGGCTCGCGAGGAAGTGCGCCTGTTCCTGGAACCGATCATCGAGCAGCGCAGGCTGGCTCCTGGCAAGGACCTGCTGTCGGATCTGGTCACGGCCGAATACGAGGATGCGCCGATCCCGCACGAAGAGATCGTCTCCAATGTGATCTTCCTGTTGGCCGCCGGCGTCGAGACGACCGAGCGGGTGCTTACCAGTGTCTTGCGCCATGTGGCGCTCGACCCGCAGGAGTGGGATCGGCTCAAGGCGAACTACCGCGATCCGGAGGCGCTGGCTTCGTTCAGTGCTGAGGCACTGCGCCTGTATCCGCCGGTCAGTGCCTTCGTGCGCACCGCCCTGACCGAGACCGAACTCGCCGGAATGCCGATCAGGCCCGGCGAGAAGGTCGTGTCCATCAGCGCATCCGGTAATTGCGATGACGACCACTTTGCCGACCCGATGCGTTTCGACCCCAGCCGCTTCATCGGCAACAGCGAACGCCAATTTGCGGTGGGTGGCGACATCCTGAGTTTCGGCGACGGCATGCACCACTGCGTAGGCTCGCGCCTGGCCAAGGTTGAAATGGCGCACGCATTCACCGAGTTCCTGGACCGGGTCGCCCGCATCGAGCCAGTGGGCGTGCTGCCGCCGGGCGAAGGTTTCGTCTTCAACTCGCCGCCGACGCTGCCGGTCATCCTGCATCCGGTCTAACATTTCAGGGGCCCCACGTGCAAGTCATCGACCAGACATCCCCTCACTTTCGCATCGCCGCGTCCCGCCGCATGCTGCACCGCGCCGGACTCGATAGCCAAGTCGGTGGCCACGTGAGCCTTAGGGTTCCCGGGGAAGACGCATTCTGGGTCACGCCGTTCCAGTATTTCGACGAGACATTGCCGGAGCATGTGTCCAAGGTCGGTTTCGACCTCAAGGTTCGCGAACCCGGAACCTTGCCGGCGTCGCCAGGCATCAACTTTCACGCTTCGGTGCTGATGGCCCGGCCGGACGTGAACTGCGTCATTCACACGCACGCCAGGACGATCTCGATCTTCGCCACCACGCGCCGCAAATTCGATGTCTACTATGTCTATGGCTCTATGTTCGCTGATCTGGTGGGTGAGTTTGTCGACGATCCCAGCCTGACGCCCGATCAGGAGGGCGCAGCGATCGCTGCTGCAATGGGCAACAACAAGGTGGTGTTGATGCCACACCACGGCTCTGTGCACGTCGGCGAAAGCCTCGAGTTCGCCACCATCGAAACGATGGTGTTCAGCATGGCCTGTGACTACCAACTCGCTGCCGCAGCGTCGGGTGGTCAGCCTATGGATGCCGCGGCTGCCCGCTCGTACCGCGATGCCTATTACAAATATGGGTTTCGCGAGCAGATGTGGCTCGCCAACTTGCGCCGCTTGCGCAGCAGCGACCCGGACCTGTATGAACCCGCGCGACACTAAAGAAATCTGTCCTGCGGACCCACCAGATTGAGCACCTGCTCGCCGTCGAGTTGTCTGCGGCAGTTGCGCCCCGCCATGCGCAGCGCGATGGCACTCGACTGCGGTACCGAGGCAGAATTGTGCGGCGAGCCGATCACGTTGGGCAAGGTCAGGAACGGATAGTCGAGCCGGAATGCGCCGTGCCGAACCGGCTCTATCCACCAGGCGTCGAGGCAGGCGGTGAAATTGGGATGCACCTGAAGGTGCGCGAACAACGCTGCTTCGTCAATGATCTCGCCACGGGCCAGATTGATCAGGATCGCATCATGCTTCATCAGGGCCAGCTCGCGCCCGCCAATGAGCCCCTGCGTGGCCCGTGTCAGCGGCGCGCTGACGATCAGCACATCAGAGGCAACCAACAATGCACCGAGCTGCTGTGTTGTGCCAATCCAGTCGACGGGTTGGCTGGTAGCGCCACTGCGATTGATGGCGTGGATCTTGACCCCCAAGGCCCGCATCAGGCGCGCCGTGGCCTGCCCGATGCCGCCGTATCCCACGATGCCGCAGACCATGCCAGCCAACATGCGGTTACGGGTTTGCTGGTTGAACGAGCCGCGCCCGAGGGCCCCATGTTCGATCAACAGCCGCTTTGCCGCCGCCAGCGCCATCGCCAGCGCGTGCTCGGCCATCGGTTCGGAATAGGCACCGGCGTTGCTCGCAACAGACACCCCCGGTGGCAGATCGCCGATCGGGATGAAGTCCACGCCAGCAGTCATCAGCTGTATCAGCCTCGCTTTGCCGATCGCCGCGATCTCGTCTTGCGCAAGTTCGTTCGCAGGATGCTTCATCAGCACGATCTCCGCCTGCTGCAGCACTGCCAGGCGCGACTTGGCATCTTGCCCTGCCAGCACAACGATTTGCGCAGCGCCAGCGATGGCCTCCTCCAGCGCCTCCTGCGCCTCGGAGTCGAGTTCAAAGCTCACAGCCAGGATCCGGGTCATGGTTGATGCACCTCCATCAGTTTGACGCATTGTGAAAGACGCGGTCCGGACTCGCTCGCCCGTAAAAAAGCCCCGCTAGGCGGGGCTTTTTTCGTCAAACCGGATCGCTGGCGATCAGCGAATCACAGCCAGTTCGGTGCGCTTACCAGCCTTGTAGGTCATCAGGGTCAAGGCACCATTCTTGATATCGCCCTTCTCGTCAAACGCGATGTTGCCGGTCACGCCTTTGTAGTCGGTGTTTTTCAGTTCAGGAAGGTACTTGGCAGGGTCAGCCGAGTCAGCCTTGACCATGGCAGCAACCATCACGTTGAGTGCGTCATACACATAGGGTGCATACACCTGCACGTCAGCACCGAACTTGGTCTTGAAGTCGGCGCGGAATTTCTCCATGCCGGCTTTCTGCTCGCCTTCGACACCGCCGGCCTCGGCACAGTAGACCAAGTCGTCCTTCATGGCGTCGCCGGCCAGCTTGGGCAACTCGCTCGTGCAGATGCCATCTCCACCCATGAACTTGGCCTTGATGCCGAGCTGGGCCATCTGCTTGATCATCGGACCGGCCACGGCGTCCATGCCGCCGAAGAACACGATGTCGACCTTCTTGCCCTTGAGGGTGGTCAGGATGGCGTTGAAGTCGGTTGCCTTGTCGGTAGTGAATTCATGTCCGGCGATCGTGCCGCCGGCGGCCTCGACGGCCTTCTTGAACTCTTCAGCCACGCCCTGCCCGTATGCGGTACGGTCGTCGATCACGCCGATCGACTTGCCCTTGAGGGTGTTGACCGCATACTTGCCCAGCGTGCTGCCCAGGTGCACGTCGTCAGCCACGACACGAAACGCGCCCTTGAAGCCCTGGCGGGTGTACTTCGGGTTGGTTGCCGAAGGAGAGATCTGGGGAATACCTGCCGCGTCGTAAATGGCAGAGGCGGGGATCGTGGTACCTGAATTCAGATGACCGATCACACCGCTGACCTTGGCATCGACCAATTTGGTGGCCACTGCGGTGCCCTGCTTGGGATCGCCGGCGTCGTCTTCGGGCAGCAACTCGATCGTGACCTTCTTGCCGCCGATCATGATGCCCTTGGCATTGAGTTCTTCGACCGCCATGCGGGCGCCGTTTTCGTTGTCCTTGCCCAGGTGGGCAATCGCACCGCTGGTCGGGCCGACATGGCCGATCTTGATGACATCGGATGCAGGATCTGGAGTCGGGGCTGCCGGAGCAGCAACCGGTGCAGGCGCGGCCGGAGCGGCAACCGGTGCCGGCTCTTCCTTTTTGCCGCAGGCGACCAACAAAGCAGCGGCCGCGCACAACGTCAGGGTGGTACGAATCTTCATTTGCATAGGAACTCCAAGGGGGGTTATTCAGTTGATGGACGGTTTTCCGTACCAACAGCCCGCGAGGATAACGCATTTCGCATGCCGGTACCACAGGGAAAACCTGATGGCAACCGCAGCCATGCGCGAAAAAACAACGGCGCGTGGCGTGGAAAAAAATGTGGTCAGGTCGCAGTTGCCATTGTCGATGGGGCTGCCGACTCGGAGGCATCGGCGGGCGGATCATCTGACAACACCGCCTGCACCGCCTCACGCACCATGGCATCGAGTTCGCCGCGCAGCCGATCGGTGATGGCGTCAAGCGATTCGCGTACCATCTCTTCCATCTGTCGGCGCAGGCGATCGCCGATCGCGTCGACCTGTTCCAGCATCGCATCGGCGACCGCATCCTGCATCCGCACATCCAGGGCCGCGCATAGCTGCGAGCGCATGCGTTCGGCGAACGCCTCGCGCCGTGCCGCCTCCAAAGCGGCCAGATCCACCGGTGGCTCCGGCGGCAGCCGTGGCACCTGAACCACCTCCGTCAGCGTCGGCAAAAATCGAGGGTACCCTCGGGACGCGGTAGCCATTAGCTGCCTTCCTTGCCACTGCGGTCGTGGCGGACCGGCGCAAAGCCTTTTTCGCGGTAGAACTTCCAGCGCAAGCGAGAGTCGAGCACATCGCGCTCCAATGTTCCCACCACCTCGATCACCCGATCGAATCGCTCGAAGCCCGCAGGCACCTCGGGGGCAAGGTTGAGCAACACATCATGGTGTGGCACCTGCTCCGGCGCGCCGCCCAAGACAATCGCGGAAGCGTCCCGCACCATGGCATCGCTGTCGGCGCGGCAATGGGGCACAAAATCGGTCGGGGAAAACGACCACAGGGCTTCATCGAGTTCTCGCAGCGCCTGCTCTGACCCGGCGACTGCCACCTGGGCACCTTGCCCGGCCGCCTTGCGCAACAACCGGCACAGATACAAAGTCCGGTCGGGCATGTTGAAATGAAACGCCACCTCGGTCACGGCATGCCAGCTGCGTACAGCGCCATCGCGGTTGCAAAACGTCGCAACGCCAAAACCTCAGGCCTTGCGCCGGCTGCGCGCGGGCGGTTTGACCGCCGTCGGCGCAACGCCCGCCAGCAAAAAATCGAGCAGCAGCGGCACGGGCCGACCGGTCGCACCCTTGGCAACGCCGCCTTTCCAGGCTGTGCCGGCGATGTCCAGGTGCGCCCAGGGGAACTTGTCAGCGAATCGCTGCAGGAACTTGGCGGCAGTGATGGCCCCTGCCGGACGCCCGCCCACATTGGCCACATCGGCGAAATGCGTCTTGAGGCCCTCGGCATACTCATCGTCCAGCGGCAGCCGCCAACATAGGTCTTGCGCCGACTCTCCAGCCGCCAGCAACGCAGCAGCCAGGTCGTCGGAACTGGAAAACATGCCGCTGCGCACAGCGCCCAGGGCGATCACGCAGGCACCGGTCAGGGTGGCTATATCCACCACCGCCTTGGGCTTGAAACGCTCGGCATAGGTCAGCGCATCGCACAGCACCAGCCGCCCTTCGGCATCGGTGTTGAGGATTTCAATGGTCTGCCCGCTCATGCTGGTGACCACATCGCCGGGCTTGACGGCTTTGCCGTCGGGCAGGTTCTCGCAACTGGCGATCAAACCAACCACATTGATCGCAGGCTGGAGTTCGGCCAGTGCCCGAAACACGCCCAGCACGCTGGCCGCGCCGCTCATGTCGAACTTCATCTCGTCCATTTCGGCGGCCGGCTTGATAGAGATGCCACCACTGTCAAACGATATGCCCTTGCCTATCAGCACCGTGGGCGCTTCGCCCTTGGCTCCACCGTCATAGCGCAGCTCAATGAAGCGCAATTCCTCATGCGAGCCTTGGGCCACGGCGAGGAACGACCCCATGCGCAACTTGGCCACCTGTTTGGGGCCCATCACCTCGCAACGAATTTTGGATGTCTTGGCCAACTGCTGGGCCGCTTCGGCCAGCATCGTCGGCGTGGCATGGTTGCCGGGGCGGTTGGCCCATTCCTTGGCGAACTCCACGCCAAGGAATGCCGCCACTGCCCGATCAAAAGCTGGACGGGATGCAGCCACGTCGGAAACCCCAACCGTCACCTGCGCCAGCACCCGGGGCTCAGGCTTGGATTTGGTCGTGGTGTAGACATAACTGGCGTCGGCGACCGCCATCACCGCCATCCGCACTGCATCGTCGTGTGCGTGCGGCGGCAGACATACCACCAGCTTGCGGCATTGGGCCGATTTGACCGCCGCCACCGCTGCGGCAACCGCCTGCCGTACCTGACGCGGCTTGCCTTCATCGCAGCCGACCAGCACCAAACGGGTGCAAGCCACACCAGGTGCCTGGTAGGAGGAAAGCAGTTTGCCCGCCTTGGTTTCCAGATCGCCGGACTTGAGCGCGGCGGCGATCCGATCGGCCAACTCCCCGCCGTCCGACTTGAAGCCTTGCCCCACCAGCACGATCAAGGCGTCACACTTGAGCGTGGCGACCTGCAAAAGATCCAGGGCCTTGAGTTCGAAGTTCATAATTGCGTCTTTCATTGCAAGCGATGTTATTCCATTCTTCCCTGCACAAGGAGATGTCCCGGACGTTCGGTGCCGCCTTGGTGGTACTGGCCACGATCGTGATGACGATGTTCCTGATCCGCACCGTCGGCCTGGCCTCGCGTGGCAGCGTCGACCCGGCCGAGGTGATGATGGTGCTCGGCTACACGGTGCTGGGACACGCGCCCACCATTCTCACGCTCAGTTTGTTCGTGGCCAATGTCGCCACCTTATCGCGCATGTACCGCGACAGCGAAATGACGATCTGGTTCGCCAGCGGCAAAGGTCTGGGCAGCTTTCTGCTGCCTTTGGTACGGTTCGCCTGGCCGATCTGGCTGGTCATCGCGGTGCTGGCCCTTTTCGTGTGGCCGTGGTCCAACCAGCAGTCGGAAACCTTGCGCGAGCGCTATGAGCAACGCGGCGACCTGGAACGGGTGGCGCCGGGCCAGTTTCAGGAGTCGGCCAGCGGTGACCGGGTTTTTTTCATCGATAAGGACTCTGTCGGCGGTAAAACCGCCGGCCAGGTGTTCATTGCTGCCAACGAAAAAGGCAAGCAGATCGTCACCTCGGCCCGTGGCGGACGCATCGAAACCATCGGTCCCGATCGTTTTTTGCTGCTGTCCAAGGGGCAACGGCTGGAAAGCGAAGTCGGCCAACCTGGCTTCAAGATCAGCGAATTCGAGGAGTACGGCGTACTGGTCGATGAAAAAGTTCAGCAGGACGCGCGCGCGCTGCCTCCGACCGTCTTGTCGACGCAGGTGCTGCTGGCCGGGCGCACCGCGCCGTTTCTCGGAGAGCTGTCCTGGCGCTTCGGGCTGGTCCTGGCGTCCATCAACTTCGTGTTGATCGGGCTCGCGTTCTCGGCCGTCAACCCACGCGTCGGGCGCAATGGCAACCTGCTGTTTGCGATGTTCACCTTTATCGTCTATTACAACCTCGTGAACCTCGGTTCGAGCCGTATCGATACTGCCGGTGCCGATTTCTGGCGCTTCAACCTGCAGCTGCACGGCGGCGTTTTTCTTGTCGCCAGTCTGTTGCTGGCGGTGAAACACTGGAACCTGCGTCTGATCCCCCGAGGCCGCCTGCGCCCGACCTCGGAAGGTGCAACAAGGCCGGCGATGAAGCGATGAAGACAGTACGTCGCATGATCTACACCGACGTGGTTACCGCCGTCGGATTCACGACCCTGGCCTTTCTGGCCTTGTTTTCGTTCATTGACCTCGTCAGCGAGCTGCGTTGGGTCAACTCCAACGGCTCACAAGGCTACCAGTTGCGGCACGCCCTGGCCTATGTAGGAACCTTGTCGGTCAGCAGTCTTTACGACCTGCTGCCGATCACGGTGCTGATCGGCTCGGTATTTTCCATGGCGCGGATGGCACAAAACTCGGAATTCACCGTTTTGCGTACCAGTGGCCTGGGCCCTTGGCGCGCCTTGCGCAGCATGCTGGGCCTCGGGTTGCTGTTCACGCTGGTGACCTTCGCTGTTGGCGATTTCCTCGTGCCGGTGGCCGATCGCGCCGGGCAGTTTCTACGCGCAAACTATCTGCGCGAGATCACCGTCGGCCAAACCGGTGCCTGGCTGCGAGAAAAGCAGAAGGACCATGCGTTCTGGGTCAACGTTGGCGCGCTGCAGCCTGACGGTGGCATGCGACGGATTCGCATCATCGAATTCAACGCCAACGGCAAGCTGATCTCGACCAGCCAGGCAGCCAGCGGCAAATTCGTCGGCAACGACGCCTGGCTGCTGCAAGATGTCAAGCGCACCGAATTCAGGCCCAACCAGGACGGGCAGGCCCAGGCGCACAGCGCGACCCTCGCACAGTTCCAATGGCCCACGACACTGACCTCTGAAATGGCGGCCGTTGCGCTGCTAAAACCCGACCGCATGCCGATCATCGACCTGTTCCAGTTCATGCGCCACCTCGCCGCGAACGATCAGGCCTCGCAGCGTTACGAGATCGAGCTGTGGCGTAAAGTTTTCTATCCGCTGAGCTGTCTGGTGATGGTGGTGCTGGCCTTGCCCTTTGCTTACCTGCATTTCCGCACCGCCGGGATTTCGACGTTTGTATTCATCGGGGTGATGACCGGTATCAGCTTTTTTCTACTCAACAATTTGTTCGGACATTTTGGCAATCTGCGCAACTGGTGGCCCTGGCTCACGGCCGCTGCGCCCGGACTGATCTATTCAGTGCTATCCCTGTCAGCCTTCAGTTGGCTGGTACTGAGACGCTGATGCCACGCGCCACGATCTTGTTCGCGCATGGCGCGCGCGACCCCCGCTGGAGCGAGCCGATGCAGGCAGTGGCTGCGCGCATGCGCGCCATCGATGCGTCGTGCCCGGTGCACTGCGCCTATCTCGAACTGATGCCACCCGACCTTGCCACAGTCGTACGCGCTTGCGTGGCAGACGGTTGCGACGAGATTGTCGTGGTGCCAATGTTCCTGGGCGTCGGGCGCCACGTGCGACACGATCTGCCAGCACTGGTTGCCGAGCTCAACCAGGCACTGGACGGGGTCCGCATCCGGCTGCAACCGACGGTGGGCGAGGACGCCCGTGTCGTGGAAGTCTTGGCCCGGGTGGCCTTGGGCTGACCGGCAGCACCGGCCTGGCAAGCCGCACCTGGCAGGCATAATCGTTTGCAATGGACTCGCTTACGACATGAATCTTCACCAGTTCCGTTTTGTCCAGGCGGCGGTCAAGCGCAATCTCAACCTCACCGAGGCGGCCAAATCGCTGCACACCTCGCAACCGGGCGTGTCCAAGGCCATCATCGAGCTTGAGGAAGAGCTGGGCATCGAAATCTTTACGCGCCACGGCAAACGCCTCAAACGCGTGACCGAGCCGGGCCAGCAGGTGCTCAAGAGCATTGATTTGATCATGCGCGAGATCGGCAACCTCAAGCGCATCGGGGAAGAATACAGCGCCCAGGACAGCGGCACGCTGTCGATTGCCACCACCCACACCCAGGCCCGGTACGTGCTGCCACCATCGGTGACCCAATTGCGCCAAGCCTATCCCAAGGTCAATGTCAGCCTGCACCAGGGCGCTCCGGACCAGGTGGCCCAGATGGTGATAGACGAAACCGCCGACATCGGCATCGCCACCGAGTCGCTGGCCGCCTACCCGGGCTTGGTGAGCCTGCCGTGTTATGAATGGCAGCACATGCTGGTGATGCCGGCCGACCATGCCTTGTGCAGCCGACAGCGCCTCACGCTCGAAGACCTGGCCGAGCTGCCTTTGATCACCTACCACCCGTCGTTCACCGGCCGCACCCGGATCGACCAGGCTTTCGCCACCCGCAATCTGCAACCACGCATCGTGCTGGAGGCGATCGATTCCGACGTGATCACCACCTATGTGCGCCTGGGCATGGGCGTGGGAATCGTGGCAGAAATGGCGGTGCGTGATCTGCCCGACGCCAATGGCAAAAGCCCACTCGTGACCCGCCCCGTCGGCCACCTGTTCGGCCAGAACGTCGCCCGCGTCGCCTTCAAGCGCGGTGCCTACCTGCGCAACTTCGTACTCACCTTCGCCGAACTCCTCAGCGACCGCCTCGACCGCAAACTCATCGCCCACGCCATGAGCGGGAGGGGGACAGAGTATGAGTTGTGAGAACTTGTGTGCCAGACCAAGAATTGCGCAGCAATTTTGCTCTGGCACCAACACTTTGTCGGACGTTCTTCCCCCGTGCGGGACAGACCGCAGGCCGTGGAGCGGTCAAGCTCTGTCCCCAACCGTTTGTCGGCTGCTCCTTGTGTGCCAGACCAAGAATTGCGTAGCAATTTTGCTCTGGCACCAACACTTTGTCGGACGTTCTTCCCCTCCCCTCACCATCCATGACCCATGCGTGACGTCCAACCCCGCACCCCTGAGTTAACGAGCAAGTTGCCCTCCGTTGGCACCACCATCTTCACCGTCATGTCGACGCTGGCAGCCGAGAAAAAGGCAGTCAATCTTGGCCAGGGCTATCCGGATTTCCCGTGCGACCCCAAGCTGGTGGACGCAGTGACCCAGGCGATGCAGGACGGCCACAACCAATATCCACCGATGCCTGGCCTGCCGGAACTGCGCAAAGCCATCGCCGCCAAGCTGGTGGGCTGGCATGGGCCGCACGGCGGGCGGGCCTATGATGCCAACACCGAGATCACCGTCACCGCCGGTGCGACGCAGGCCATCCTGACCGCCATCCTGGCCGTGGTGCGACCGGGCGACGAAGTGATCGTGCTGGAGCCGTGTTACGACAGCTATGTGCCCAATATCGAATTGGCGGGCGGTACACCGATAAGGGTGCCACTCACGCCCGGTACGTTCAGACCCGACTTCGACAAGATCGGGGCTGCGATTAGTCCCCGCACCCGCGCGATCCTGATCAACAGCCCGCACAACCCCAGCGCTACCATCTGGAGCCGCGAAGACATGCTGCGGCTGCAGGAACTGCTGGCACCTACAGACATCCTGCTGATCAGCGACGAGGTCTACGAGCACATGGTGTTCGATGGCCAGCAGCACCAGGGCGCGGCGCGTTTCCCCGGCCTGGCAGCGCGGGCATTCATCGTCTCGAGTTTTGGCAAGACCTACCATGTGACCGGCTGGAAGATTGGCTAGGTGGCGGCACCTGCGAGCATGATGGTCGAGTTCCGCAAGGTGCATCAGTTCAACGTCTTCACCGTCAACACGCCGATGCAGTACGGGTTGGCGCGTTACATGGCCGACCCGACCGCCTATCTGCAGTTGCCGGCGTTCTACCAGCGCAAGCGCAACCTGTTCCGCGCCGGCCTGGCCAAGACCCGGTTCCGGCTGCTGCCCAGCGAGGGCAGCTATTTCCAGTGCGTCGACATCGCAGGGCTGGCCTTGCCTGAACGCAGCCTCGGTGAAGGCGAATTCTGCAAATGGCTCACCACCGAAATCGGCGTGGCGGCAATCCCGCTGTCGGCCTTCTATGGCAACGGATTCGACCAGAACGTGATCCGGTTCTGTTTTGCCAAGAAGGACGAAACGCTGGAGTCTGCGCTCGAACGTCTGGCGCGTCTGTAGACGCTCCGACCTGACGCACGCGGGTCAGCGCAGACGCCGTCGCGACTCGCGCTGCGCGATCCAGATCGTCGATACGCTGATGATGGCACCGCCAATCAGCGTAGTGCGCGTGGGCAGGTCGCCGAACACCAACCAGCCGAACATGGCCGCCCAGATCAGATCCAGAAACTTGATCGATTGGGTCGGTGAGGCTTCGGCGATTGCCAATCCGCGCGTCTGGCAATAGTGTCCGCCCGCGCCCAGCACACCCGAGGCGGCGACCATCAGCCATTGCACGGCGCTGGGCGATTGCCAGAACCACACGGCCATTGGCAGGCTGAAGATGGCGACAGTCACGGCCTGCCACAGCACAATCACCTTGACGCTTTCGTAGCGGGTCAGGGTCTTGGTCATCAGAAAGGAGGCGGCAAAGACCGGGCAGGACGCGAGCATCAACAGATGCGACCAGCCCGCTTGCCCCGATAGCTGCGGCCCGACCACCACCATCACCCCGCCAAAACCCACCAGCGCAGCAACCCAGCGCTCCCAGCGCATGGTCTCGTGCAGAAAAAACCAGGCACCGATCATGATGAACATCGGTTGAATGAAGCCGATCGCTGTGGTGTCTGCCAGCGGAATATGCGGCAAGGCCGCGAACCACAACAAGAGCCCCACCGTGTGCAGGGCACCGCGCGAGAACTGCCCGCCCAGCCGCTGCGGCCAGCATGCGCGCAGGCCTGAGCGCGCCACCAGCGGCCACATCACGAGCACGGCGGCGAGGTACCGCAGGAACTGCGCCTGCATCGGATGGAGTTGCTGGCTCAGGCTGCGCAACACCACGTTGAGCATAACGAATACCAGACCCGACAAGGCCATCCACAACAGGCCGCGTACCGTCGGGTCGAGCCGCTCCACACGGCGCGCCTGAAGTGCCAGGTAGCGCAGGCTCGGGGTGCGCAGTCGGGTCTGGTGACGGCTGGCCATGCGCTCAGCTGTTGATCTGCGCCCAGGCCTTGTCCAGGCGCTTGACGCTGACCGGATAGGGTGTGCGCAATTCCTGCGCGAAGAAGCTCACGCGCAGCTCTTCGAGCATCCAGCGCAATTCCTGCAGCCGCGTATCGCTGACGCCCCTGCGCTCGGCCACCAGACGCCAGAATCGCGTCTCCTGGGGCCGCAACTCGCCCATGCGCAACTGGTCGCGCTCCGGATCGGCACGTACCTTATCCAGCCGCAGCACGATGGCTTTGAGGTAGCGCGGGAAGTGCTGCAACTGCAACCACGGTGTTTGAGCCAGAAAGTCACGCGGCATCAGGCGGTGCAGCTGTTGCGCGGCATCGGCGGTGGCCTGTGTGGACTGGCGATGGTCCTTGATCTTGCGGTTGGCAGCGGCATAGTCGAGCAAGATGCTGGCCGCCAGCCGGGCGACTTCGTTGGCGATCAAGGTCAATCGCCCTCGGCCCTCGTCAAGCCGGCGCTTGAAACTGGCCTCGTCGGTGGGCAATGGCTCCATCAGGAAGGCCCGATCCAGCGCCAATGCGACGATCTGCGTGCGCAGTTCCTCCAGCGTGCCCAGTGGCATGAAGGCTGCACCCATTTTTGGCTGATCGGGAATGTTTTTCTCCAGGTATCGGATGGCCTCGCGCAACTGCAGCGCGAACAGGCGGCGCAGGCCGGTGCGGTGCGCCAAAGCAGCCGCATCGGGTTCGTCGAAAACCTCTATCGTCACCGCATCGCCGACATCGATCAGCGCGGGAAACCCAACCAGCACCTGCCCCTTCTTGCGGATCTCCAGCAGCTCGGGCAATTCACCGAAGGTCCATGCGGTGTAGCGCTGCGCCACCACTGCCGCCACTGTCGGCACTGCCAGCACTGCCGGCGCTGGCGGGGCGGCACTTGGCGGGGTCGCACGGGAGCCGGTGCTGCCCGCAGGAGTTGCCGCGATCGCAGCGCTCGGCGCCGTCGCTGCCTCCCGCGCGCCCAGCTTCAAACCCGCCAAGGCCTGGAATGCGCCACGCGCCTGGCCGCCGAGCTCGGCTTTGATCGCTGCCAGATTACGGCCGGTGGCCAGTTGGCGGCCATCGTCGTCCACCACCCGGACATGCATGAAGTGGTGCGCACTGAGCGTGTCGAGTTTGAAGTCGGTGCGCTGGATGTCGAGCGACGTTGTTTCCCGTACCAAGCGCAACAAGGCGTCCATCAGGCTGCCTTGGCCGAACACCTCCGGCGCACTGAACTGGGCTGCGATGCGCGCCGCGCTGTCGGGCAGGGGCACGAAACGCGAGCGCGGCCGCTGCTGCAGGCTCTTGAGCAAGGCCAGGATCTTGTCCTTGAGCATGCCAGGCACCAGCCATTCGCAGCGATCCTCGTTGACCTGGTTGAGCACGAACAGTGGCACGGTCACGCTCAGGCCGTCGCGCGCATCGCCAGGTTCATGCAGATAGTCGGCGCGGCAATCGATGCCGCCCAGGCGCACCGTGCGTGGAAAGGCACTGGTCGTGATGCCGGCCGCCTCGTGGCGCATCAACTCCTCTCGGGTGAGCAGCAACAGGTTGGGGCGCTGGCGCACTGTCTCGCGGTGCCAGCGTTCCATGGCGTGGCCGCTGCAAATATCGGCTGGCAGTTGCTGGTCGTAAAAAGCGTAGATCAGTTCGTCATCGACCAGAACGTCCTGCCGGCGCGACTTGTGTTCAAGTTCCTGCACCTGGGCCACCAGCTTGCGATTGGCGGCCAGGAACGGCAGCCGGGTCTCCCATTCTCCCGCCACCAGCGCCTCGCGAATGAAAATCTCGCGCGCACCCTGTGGGTCGATACGGCCGAAATCGATCCGGCGTCCGTTGTAGACGACGATGCCGTACAAGGTGGCGCGCTCGAGCGCTGTCACCTGCGCCGCTTTTTTCTCCCAATGCGGGTCAAGCAGTTGCTTTTTGAGCAAATGCGCGCCGACCTGTTCGATCCAGGCCGGCTCGATCGCGGCAATGCCGCGGCCGAACAAACGGGTGGTTTCCACCAGCTCGGCAGCCAGAATCCAGCGGCCCGGCCTCTTGGTCAGATGCGCGCCCGGATGACGGTGAAACTTGATGCCGCGGGCACCCAGATAAGCCTCGTCGTCGTCGAGCTTGCAGCCGATGTTGCCCAGCAAGCCCGACAACATCGCCAGATGCAGCTGCTCGTAGCTCGCTGGCGCGGTGTTGATGCGCCATTGGTGCTCGGCCACCACGGTGTGCAACTGGGAATGAATGTCTTTCCACTCCCGCACCCGGCGTACGTTGACGAAGTTCTGGCGCAGCAACTGCTCGTACTGCCGGTTCGACAACCGATGCTCGGCGCTGCCTTTTTCACCCCGTGCCTGGGTGATCCACTTCCAGAGCTTGAGGTAGCCGGTGAACTCGCTGCGTTCGTCGTCGAATTTCACATGCGCCGCATCGGCGGCACCTTGGGCCTCCAGCGGACGGTCGCGCACGTCCTGCACGCTGAGCGCGCTGGCGATCACCAGCACCTCGTCCAGCGATTGCCGTTCGCGTGCCTCCAAAATCATGCGACCCACGCGAGGATCCAGCGGCAATCGCGCCAGTTCCTTGCCGATGGCGGTCAGTTCGTTGGCATCGTCGACTGCGCCCAACTCGGCCAGCAGCTGGTAACCGTCGGCGATTGCGCGCGCCTGCGGTCGTTCAATGAAAGGAAAATCTTCCACCATGCCCAGGTGCAGCGACTTCATGCGCAAAATAACGCCGGCCAGCGAACTGCGCAGGATCTCCGGGTCGGTAAATGCTGCTCGCTGCGCAAAATCGTCCTGCGCATACAGCCGGATACAAATGCCGTTGGCGACCCGTCCACAACGTCCAGCGCGCTGGTTCGCCGCCGCCTGGCTGATCGGCTCGACCAGCAACTGTTCGACCTTGCTGCGGAAGCTGTAACGCTTGACCCGGGCCGTGCCGGCGTCGATGACATAACGAACACCCGGCACCGTGAGCGAGGTTTCGGCCACGTTGGTGGCCAGCACGATGCGCCGTTGACCATGCGGGTCGAACACCCGCTCTTGCTCGGCCTGCGACAGTCGCGCGAACAGCGGCAACACCTCCGCGTTGCGCAATGCCGGCTGGTGGCTAAGGTGCTTGCGCAAGGCATCGGCCGCTTCCCGGATCTCGCGCTCGCCGGGCAGGAACACCAGGATATCGCCGTCCTGGCCCGGCCCACCGGCGCTCCACAACTCATCGACCGCATCGCAGATCGCGTCGTTCAGATCATGCTCACGGCTTTCCTCGAACGGCCGGTAGCGCTGCTCGACCGGGAACATGCGGCCCGAGACCATGATCACCGGTGCCGGCCCCTGGCGCGATGCAAAGTGATCGGCAAATCGCTGTGCGTCGATCGTGGCCGAGGTGACGATGATCTTCAGATCCGGCCGTCGCGGCAGGATCTGACGCAGGTAGCCGAGCAGAAAGTCAATGTTGAGGCTGCGTTCATGCGCCTCGTCGATGATCAGCGTGTCGTAAGCCTTGAGCAGTGGATCGGTCTGGGTTTCTGCCAGCAAGATACCGTCGGTCATCAGTTTCACGGAGGCATCCCGACCGAGACGGTCCTGGAACCGCACCTTGAACCCGACAACCTCACCCAGCGGCGTCTGCAGCTCCTGCGCGATCCGCTTGGCGACCGAACTGGCAGCGATGCGGCGTGGCTGGGTATGGCCGATCAGCTTGCCCTGCCCGCTGGGATAGGCCGGATGGCCCCAGCCCGGCTCGGCAACGGCACGCTTTCCCCGGCCCATGGCCAACAGCATCTTGGGCAACTGGGTGGTCTTGCCGGAGCCGGTTTCGCCGCAGACGATGACGACCTGATGCGCTGCGATCGTCTCCATGATCTGGACGCGCATCGCCGACACCGGCAAAGACTCAGGAAATGCAATCACCGGCTCTGGCATGGCGCGATTATCCCGGCTTCCCGTTGCACGCCGCCGTCAACGCGTGCGCGTGTCCGACTGATACACTTTTGCCATCCCTGCGCCGCCATGCCCTGGCCCGACCCGCCGATGTCCACCGTCTTCAATTTCACCTTCGTTCCCTGGTTCCGCTCGGTCGCGCCGTACATCCACAAGTTTCGCAATCAGACGTTCGTGGTTGCCATCGCAGGCGAAGCGATTGCGGCGGGCAAGTTGCAAAGTTTGGCGCAAGACCTGGCGCTGATCCAGAGCATGGGCGTCAAGATCGTGCTGGTGCACGGTTTTCGGCCGCAGGTCAACGAACAGCTGCTGGCCAAGGGCCATGCGCCGCAGTACTCGCGCGGCCTGCGCATCACCGACGAAGTTGCGCTCGATTGCGCCCAGGAGGCCGCCGGGCAGTTGCGTTACGAGATTGAGGCCGCCTTCAGCCAGGGGCTGCCGAACACCCCGATGGCTGACTCCACGGTGCGCGTGATCTCAGGCAATTTCATCACCGCGCGGCCGGTCGGCATTGTGGACGGCGTCGATTTCAAGAGCTCGGGTCTGGTGCGCAAAGTCGATACCGCCGGCATCCAGCGCAGCCTGGACTTTGGTGCCATCGTGCTGGTGTCGCCCTTTGGCTTCTCGCCCACCGGCGAAGCGTTCAATCTGACGATGGAAGAGGTCGCCACCTCGATCGCGATTGCTCTGCAAAGCGACAAGCTGATCTTCCTGACCGAATTGCCCGGCATCGCGATGCAGCCGGGCCAACCGTTGAGCGAAGATAACCCGATCGACACCGAAATGCCCCTGGCCACCGCAGAGAAGTGGCTGGCCGAATTGCCGCCAGCGCAAGGTCCGCTGGATGCACCGTTTTATCTGCAGCATTGCGTCAAAGCCTGCAAGGCAGGCGTCGAGCGCAGCCACATCATTCCGTTTGCGGTCGATGGGGCCTTGCTGCTGGAGGTCTATGTGCACGACGGCATTGGCACCATGGTGGTGGACGAAAAGCTGGAGAACCTGCGCGAGGCCACCGGCGACGATGTCGGCGGCATCCTGCAACTGATCGAGCCGTTCGAGAAAGATGGCACGCTGGTCAAACGCGGACGCACCGAGATCGAGCGCGATATCGGCAACTACACGATCCTGGAACATGACGGCGTGATCTTCGCCTGCGCAGCCCTGTACCCCTATCCTGAGGAGCGCACCGGAGAAATGGCTGCGCTGACGGTATCGCCCGAGTCGCAAAGCCAGGGAGATGGTGAGCGGGTGCTCAAGCGCATCGAGCAGCGTGCCAAGGCGCAAGGGCTGGAGAGCATCTTCGTGCTGACGACCCGCACCAAACACTGGTTCCTCAAGCGCGGCTTCGTGCAGGCCGACCCGGACAAACTGCCCGAGGCTCGCCGGCGCCTGTACAACTGGGACCGCAAGAGCCTGGTGCTGGTCAAGAAGCTGGCCTGAGGGCCGAACAGCGCGGCAGGTGCGCCAGCAAGCGGTTATGCTGTTTGTCCAGCCCCGCAAGATCGGACCCGTAGCCCACATCAACAAGGTATCTTCATCATGGCATCTTTGAACTTCATTGGCGGTGAAAAAGGGGGTGTCGGCAAGTCGGTGCTGTCGCGCCTGCTGGCGCAGAACTTCATCGACCGGGGCCGGCCGTTCACCGGCTTCGACACCGACCGCTCGCACACCTCCTTCACCCGGTTCTACGCCGACTACGCATCGCCAGTCATCGTCGACCGCTACGAAGGCCTGGACAAGATCGCCGCCTGTTTCGAAGAGGTGCCGGCCGTCGGCCAGCAAGGTAGCGTCATTGTCGATCTGGCAGCGCAGACTGCGCTGCCCCTGTCGCGCTGGATCAAGGATTCCGATCTGCTGCCATTGATGGGCGAGATGGGCGTGACGGTCAACTTCTGGCACCTGGCCGATGCCGGCAAGGATTCGGTCGACCTGCTCGATCGGCTGCTCAATACCTATGGCGCGGGACCGAACTACATCGTGGTCAAGAACCTCGGCCGCGGCAGCGATTTCTCGGAGCTCGAGCAATCAGCCGCGCTCAAGAAGGCCCTGGCCCTGGGCGCGCGCATCGTTACCCTGCCTCAGCTACACGAATCGAGCATGCGCAAGATCGACCGGCAGAACGTCAGCTTCTGGTCTGCCATCAACCACCGCTCGGCCGATGACGATGCGCTGGGCATGCTGGAACGCCAGCGGGTCAAGACCTGGCTGAAAAATTGTTACGAGATGCTGGATGGGTTGCCGCTGTAATCACAGTTGCCGCGTCAAATTCCCACCACGAAATTTGCCAGCTGTTGCAGATCCGGCTCGACACCCAGACCTGGCGCATCGGGCAGCTCCGCCCAGCCATCTCGGACCTGAAGCGCAAACACCTGTTCGCGTAACGGATTCGGGTTGGCGTCGACCTCGGCCCAGCCGCCTGCATGGTTGGAGCCGGCCAGGGCATGCATGGATGCCGCCAGACCGATGCCACCGG
>Ga0105045_10001445_pt1 | contig 19385 bp, 21 predicted proteins | sample MAT02_FD_78089 | JGI IMG/M metagenome (GOLD analysis project Ga0105045, IMG submission 78089) | Freshwater microbial communities from Lake Fryxell liftoff mats and glacier meltwater in Antarctica - MAT-02 (megahit assembly) | ecosystem: Environmental > Aquatic > Freshwater > Ice > Liftoff... | reverse complement strand
GACATCCAAAAAGCCGAAGACAAGGCATTGGAAAGCTTTGATAAAAAAGGCTGGTTCGGCTGATCCATGAATTTGCCATCGGGCGCGGTACGCGAATCGTTACAGCGCCAACAAATGCTACTTGCCGGCGAGATTCATGACTCGCTGTTGCCTCATTTGTTCGCGACTCACATGCGATTGGAATCACTCGCCGATCGTCTCAACCAATCGTCCAATGATGTCTTGGCGCCGTCCTACCTGACCGCGATTCGTGACGAGATATCCGGGGCGGCAAGCCACCTGCGAGATGCGATGACGATCGCACGGGACATCATCAACGAAAGAAGTCTCGATGAAGTCTTCACGCTATCGTGGACGGACCAACTCCGTAAGATGGTTGAGACGATCGCTCAGCGCGGCGAAGTTTCTATTCGTATCGACGGTGATCATGATGAATGGGAACCGGATCCCCAGTCGCGTTTAGCAATGAGACGCATCGCGCAGGAAGCAATCTCCAACGCGATCCGTCACGGACACGCAACGCATATCGACGTGGCAATTTCGCGAAGTGACGATGGAACCATCACGTTGACCGTACGCAACGACGGTCACGGGTTCGATCCTGGATCGGTTCCGCGTGGCCACGGCTTACGATTGATGAAAGCTCGCGCTCTCGACATCCAAGCGTCGCTGCAAATCGAATCGAGCAACTCCGGACTAACGACCATACGCGTCGTTCAACCGGCTCACGCCGATGCGGTCGCCGATTGATCGATATCCTTTAATGACCGGCCCAGTCGTTTTCGGCCAGCTCCGCGAGGCGTTCCCGCAACGGATGCAGGCGCCGTCTGCTTGTCCGCACCGGTCTTATCGCTTTGCAAAAATGCCGCGACTCCCGGGTGCAGTTCATCGGAATCCGCTGGTGTTCCGATTTGCTCAATCGCATCGCCGACGCCCAAAAGAACAGACTGCCGAACGCCATCGCGCAGCCAATCAAAGAAATTTACATTCACTTTTATGCTTCCGTTTCGAATACTTGCCGGTCGCGATTCATCCGCGGCCCGCTGGAACGGTAACATCAAAAACTTCCACCGGTAAATACCGATTTTGACCAAACCACGCGGTGGCATTTCACTTAACGCCGAGCGAGAAGCTCACCCCTCGCGGTACGTTGACGTTAGCAACGGTGATATCAAGCCGATTGATTTGGTCGCCAAACGTGGCAATTCGAGGTTGCCGATCACATTGATTCCGTCGACACGAGCGGCGATTGCGGCGGAAAAAAACGGCCCCGCTGAAACCGACCTTGTGATCGGACTGAACTACAACCTTTACGAGGGTGCGTTCACGCAACTTCCCGATTTCTCTAAAATCAAGCCCGTCCAGAGCGGCGTCGCGCAACGATTGGATCTTGATTCCATGCGAGACGGCCGAGAGGACGGATTTGCAATCGTCGCCGAAGGCTACTTGAAGGTCGACACCCGAGCCCTGTATCGATTAACCATTACGTCTGATGACGGCAGCCGCGTATTCGTGCATGGCAATCTAGCGATCGATCACGACGGAAATCATCCGGCAAATCCCGCGTCAAAACGCGTGCGATTATCCGCTGGCTTGCACCCCATTCGCATCGAATACTTTCAGGGCCTTGGTGAACAATACTTAGAATTTAAAGTGTGAAACACTCGATGCTCCCGATGGCCCCACCACCCTACAGGACGCCAAATTCTTTTGCGTTCCGAAGCAATAGAAAAAACGTCGTCGCTTTGGCTCGGCAAACTTGCTTCGCGTTTAAACAAGAACGGCCAAACCCGTTTGCCTACGGAGGAACCAATGCATGGTGGTAAGCCAAAACTTGGATCATCCGAGTATCGCGCTGATAAGTCCCGGATGACTGAAAAGTACCTATCGGTTCTTCAACGCCAGCACCCGCTGGCGTTCGGGACGGGATTTGTAGAATGGGTCCAAGGGATAACACCCGCTGATCATTCCGTTTCGCGGCGCACTGGTGCATTCGCTGAAGGTGCGGCATACCTTCTTCCGCGTCAGAGGCCTTCCTTCCAAGACATCGGCGGGCAAATCTGGATACGACAGCACCATACGACCTAGTCCGACGCTGTCTATCCACCCGTTGCGTACGGCCGCTTGGGCAACATGGGGCAACCAATCTTGGAGGTAGGTGTATCCCGAGCCAACAAAAATTAACTCGGGATTGGCCTGCTTGAGCAAGCGGCTGACATTCATTTGTCGGGCAACCCCGATCAGCGGATCTTCGGGTGGAGCATAGCCGTCACTGGGCGGAAAAGTGGCCGGTCTTTGGATGTGTGGGTTGTAATACGGACTGCCCATCGTGGTGCACACAAGCTCGATTCCAAGCGAGTGCATTTTCTTCATCAACCAATCCGGTTCGTTGAGATCGATATCCAGCCCCGATGCGTCGCTACCGAATGCGAATGTTGGTTCTGCATCTGGTTCGGGTTCCCCTATCCCGTCCGTCCCCATTCGGTACGGTAGGAAATCCACAACACTGGCGCGAACCCCCAGCAAAAGGTCTGGCCGTTGGGCCCGAATACCTTGCGCAATTTCGCTCATGAAACGGGTTCGGTTTTCCAGAGAACCGCCAAAGCGACCGGGCCGATTGACCGCACCAAGTAGCTCGTGTCCGAGGTAGCCGTGACAGTGCTTGATATCTACAAAAGCGAAACCCGCTTTCGACGCCATCGCCGCCGCTTCGATAAATTGCTCAATCAACCGCATCATTTCGTCATCGCTGAGAACCGCATCGCCATTCGATATACCGACCCGGCGGTCGAGAACTTCATTTCGTTGTGCGGTTCGCGGTTCGGCCTGCGTCTTCCCATTGGGTCGCGAGTACCGACCGGAGTGGGTCAGTTGCAATCCAACAAGCAGGTCATCGGTGTTTCCAAAACGCGATTGATGAGCTGTGACTAATTCATTTCGTAGCGAGTCAAGGGCGGAAAGGTTTTTCTCATTGATTAACAACTGGTTGGGATTCGCGCGTCCATCATGCCGAATCGCGACGGCTTCCCCGCCCCATACCAGCTTCGCGCCGCTGATGCCAAAGTTTCGCCATCGCCGCCGTGTCAAATCCGTCGGAAGCCCGTCGCTTGTGCCGTCCCAACCCTCCATGGGCAGGATGCAAAACCGATTTCCGACCCGTCGCCTGCCGACGTCAAACGATTGACCCAGCGGTGAACTGGTGCCGTGATGCACGTGTTCGTCGATCGGTAAATCAACGCCAAGCGATCGGCAATGCGAAGTGAAATCAGCGAACGTCTTTAAGCTTGCGATGCGCGGAGCGACGACCATCGTAAATTAGCTTTCGAGCAGGAGATTGAGGCTGTCGTTGATCAGCGACAAGAGTTCTCTGTCGGATGATGGACGCGTTGGGCTTTTCGGATGCGTATAATCCGTGGCCAGCCCATAACGCAAATTCAAAAACATCGCGGCAGAGTGTTTGTATGCGGGGACAGGATCACGAAATGCGAGCGCACCGAGGTATTGCAGCAAATCATTGAGTTCATAAAAACGCTCGTCGCCGTCTCGCCACATCCGATCACGGCGTGAGAAAGCTTCTGGCGCAAACGTGCTCAGCCCTAACAAGTAATCACTGCCGTAGATCACCATATCAATCGCCAAGTCATTGCCCGTCAACACCATGAATTCAGGGCGAACTCGATTACGCAATTCGATACGCCGCCATTCAAGACTGCGACTGAGCGATGAATGTTTCGCACCGCGACATGCCGGCAACCGCATCAATTGCTCGTAAACTTCTAACGAATAGATTTTTCCGAACGGCGCAAACATCGTGCCGAGCTCGAAAGCGAGAAATGATTTGCAATCAACCGTAATCTTCGAATACGCGTCAGGAACGGCATCGTCAGGCAAGCTCGTCAGGCCGAACGATTGAAATACGATCGGTGTCCCTCCATTGTTGACGATGTCCGAAGCACCACGTTGATAGGATTTCGAATCGAACGGCGCTCCCGGGCCGTCTGCCACAAAAGTTCCGGCCACATAGTTGCGGTCTGATGCGATCGACTTGGTGCGCCGAAGCACTTCGGTCCGCAAGGCGTTGCTGATTAGGTTCGCATACCCGGTATCCATATTGACCGCCGGCATAAGACCGGCGCTGAACGTTCTTTCCACGTGCCTATCAAATCCGTTCCAGTCGACATCACCGTTCGCCAAAAATGGCAACAGAATCGCAGACATCCCGGTAATGGATCGACGGGGTCGCAGCAACGTTGGCGGATCGATGGAGTTTGGACCGGTGTTCATTGTCGATTCGTGCGATTCGTCAAAAAAGAACTTTGATCATTGCTCAAACCATACCTGCATCAAAAACGGTTCTCGAATACTTTTACCGCACGATGCGTGGGCGACGCAATGCTTCCATCGGAGGCAGCTTGCAAATCCAAAACGTGTCTCGAAAGTCCACCGGTTCAAGAAATGCCTCAACCCCTTGGGATATCATCGTCAAGCGAGCCCAGCGAGTACGTACTCCAACGGAACTTAGTGCGAGTCGACGGCAGGTCCTTCGCATCGTTCACCTGCAAATGAAGGTGCGCCTTGGCGATAAAATGAGCTGTCACAGGAGCCGTTAAGAAAAGAAAAAAAGTAATCAGGATCTCTTGAATCTGAAACCTTCCCATCGATTCCCATGAAACTAACATCGACGCAAGCAAGCAGCCGCCGACGCCGAGCGTCGTTGCCTTCGAGGGGGCATGCAAACGTGTCATCAAATCAGGCAATTTGACCAGCCCAAGAGAACCGACAAAAATAAAGACGCTCCCGATGACAATGCATAGCGTAGCGGCCAACTCGATCAAGAAACTCATCTGAAACCTCCTTTCATTCGACTCATTCGATCACATCTCCGCGCAATTGGAATCGACAGTACGCGACCGTCGAAATGAAGCTGAACATCGCAAGCAACAACGCTGATTCGAAGTACAAAGTCGTGCGGTAGGCGATTCCGTAGAGAATGATCAGGGCGATCGTATTGACCACCATCGTATCCCCCGCGAGTACCCGATCCATGATCGTTGGCCCGCGAGCGAGTCGCCACAGGTTCATCAGCATTGCGATAGAAATGCAGATGAAACCAAATCCAAGTGCGTACTGAATCATGGAAAAATTTCCTTTAACCGAGACTCGTAACGGTTTTTAATCGTGTCTACGAGTTCTTGTTTATCTCGGACATCAAGACAATGGACCAAAATCGCACGACCGTCGCCCGAAATGTCGCTACTCACCGTGCCCGGCGTCAACGTGATTGTCCCCATCAAGACTGCGATCGCTTCGGAGCTCGTCAATTCGATTGGGACGCTTACCCATCGCGATTGCAAACGACTCGTCTTTCGAAACACGATCAAATACGCAACCTGGATATTCGCAACCACGATGTCGCACATCACGATGCCAAGAAAAAGCATTCCTCGCAGCGGGCTACGAATCTTCGGACGTCCGGGCCAAAAGTTTCCCGTGTAAATCGGAATCCATAATCCCAACGTGATCGCCCCGGTCCACGTCAGCAGCGAATAGTCGTTCATCAAAGCCACCCACAATAAAACGAGAAATATCGTTAGCAGCGGATGGGGAAGTCCACGTCCCCAAAAGGATCGATCGGGAACTTCGGCAAGCGGATTCGGCATCATGGCAACACTTCCAGTGATCTGCCCAAAACGACGTTAATATAATTTTGGGGAGAACTTAATTGCATGGCAATTCCATCCAAGTAAGGGATTATCAAGGCAGAGCCGAGGGTCAAGATTACGAGTAGCAGCAATGTTGCAAAAATTGCGGTGAGCGGAATTACGGTTGAGGTATTGTCTTCAATTTCAAGCCTCGTTTCGATTTGCTGGCTCTTCCAAAATAGAAGGCTGCCGCTGCGAGTAAATCCGATCATTGTTAACAACGAAGTGACCAGAATTAACGCCCAAATGGCAACCCACGCGGTCGACGACCGCAGGGCATCTAGAATCAAAATTTTTCCAATGAATCCAGACAATGGTGGCATCCCGATTACGGCAATCGCGGTGACAAAGAACAAAGAACCCAGAATTCCCATTGACGAAAATCGCCCGGCCAGCGTGAGGGCACCACCTTCGCCCTTTCGTCGAGGAATGATCATGTCAACGATGAGAAACAAAGCCGCGACGGCGAAGGTCGAATGAATCAGGTAGTACAATGCCGAGGCGATCGAAGCATTCGAAAATCCGGCAACGGCGATCAATAAAGTACCGATCGACGCGAGCGACATGAACGCGGCTTGCTGGCTCAAGTTTTTTGCGCCCAGGATGCCAATCGTACCGAGCAAAAGTGTGATCGCGGCGGCGGGCATCAACCACTCGGTTACCGATTGAAGCGGCTCGGCTAGCACGGATGAGCTCGCGTTTCCATCGATCAACACCGAATGGACCCGGATGATTGCGTAAACACCCACCTTGGTCATGATCGCAAACAATGCCGCGACGACCCCGCACGTGTGTGCATAGGTTCCCGGCAGCCAAAACTGCAACGGAAACACAGCGGATTTGATACCGAACACCGCAATCAGCAAGCTGATCCCGGTGACCAGCAATGCGAGGTCGCCTTGACCAATCGTTCTCATCTTTACCGCGACGTCAGCCATATTTAGGGTCCCGGTGATTCCGTAGATCAAACCGAGTGCGACCAAAAAAATACTCGACCCGACAAGATTAATGGTCATGTACTGAAGGCCCGCACGCAGACGGGCCGGCCCGCCACCATGATTCATCAATCCGTAAGACGCGATCAATAAGACTTCAAAAAAAACAAACAAGTTGAATAAATCACCTGTCAAGAATGCCCCATTGAGCCCCATGAGTTGGAATTGAAATAGCGGATGAAAGTGTTCGCCCTCGCGATCGCTGCCGCCCATCGAATAAAGCAGCACGCAGACCCCCAACAACGCGGTGACGACCAGCATCATTGCCGCTAATTTGTCGAGGACAAGAACGATCCCGATCGGCGCGGGCCAATTCCCGAGCGAATAGATAAAGATATCGCCTGAAGATGAAATCGCGACGCTCCCGACACCTAGCAAAAGCAAAGCAACGGTGCTCATCATCGAAAAGATGCGAGCCAACACGATGTCATGGCGAACCGACATTGCAAGCAACGGTGCGACGACAGCAGGTATCAGTATCGGCAGGATGATCCAATGATTCATGATTGATGTCGAGATCCTCGATATTGGTTCGACATTAACGATCCCTCGCGGTCGATGATTCATCACTGAGCAATGCGGTGTGATCGCTATTGCTTTCAAAGTAGCTCCGTACCGCCATGACGAGCAACAGTGCCGTCATGCCAAACGAGATCACGATTGCGGTAAGAACCAATGCCTGCGGCAACGGATCGGCGTAATCATTTTCGCCGACGGCAATGATTGCTGGTTTTGCCGTTTTCAGTCGTCCCACCGAAAATACAAAGAAGTTAATTGCGTACGTTATTAGCGTCAGTCCCAGGACGACGGTAAACGTTCGCGATCGCAGCGACAGATAAACGCCAGCGGTCGTCATCACACCGATCGCGGTTGCGACAAGAATTTCCATGGCTAATGACGCTCCGTTACGTTGGGAGATTCCGCTTCGCTTTGGACCGGTGACGCATGGCAGGCGTCCGCGTCGGGGTCCCAGGCACTTGTTTCCGCGTCACGAATTTCGATAGCGGCACAGCGGCCCAGATTCGAAAAGTTCGCCAACGCCAACATCACGCCACCCACCACGGTCAAAAATACCCCCGTGTCGAACACCATCGCCGTCGTCAATTCGACATCGCCGACAAGCGGTAAGTGAAAGTGGTCATAACCACTCGTTAAAAACGGTTCGTCAAACACCATCGACGCGATGCCCGTCGCCGCGGCGATCAATGCCCCGCCACCGAGCAATCCGTGATAGTTAAACCGGACCTGATTCGCCGCCCACTGATAACCGCTGGCCAGGTACTGCATGATCAATGCGATGGAAACAATTAGCGCCGCGATGAACCCACCACCGGGATAATTGTGGCCTCGAAGCAGGATGAAGATGCCGACCATGACCGCGAACGGCAACATCACGCGGGTCGCGACCACCATCATCATCGGATGCGCATCGGGTGATTTGCTCGGTCCAGGCGTCCACAACGCAAGCTTCGTCGCAAGTTTCCCGCGGAGCATTCCATCAAGCAGTGCAAAAATGCTCAGCCCCGCAATCCCTAGTACCATGATTTCTCCGAACGTATCAAACCCGCGAAAGTCGACGATGATTACGTTGACGACGTTGGCCCCGCCGCCACCCGGAATCGACTCGGCCAAATAGGTGTCGGAAATCGATGTAAAGTCTCTCGTCATGACCGCCCACGAAAGACCGCCGACGCCCATGCCGGCAAACACTGCAAGCAATCCGTCTCGAATTCGATGGGACTTCGTCGTTTCGACGATCGATTGGTCGGGCAAAAAATACAACGCGAGCAACATCAGGATCAGCGTCACCACCTCGACTGCGATTTGTGTCAGCGCCAAATCGGGTGCCGAGAAATAAACGAACAACAGCGCGCTTATCAAGCCAATCACATTAACCGTGATCAACGCGACCAATCGATCACGATGAGTCAGCACGACGAGCACGCAGGACCCAACGAGCAATACCCAGGCACAGAACGCGAACAACGTGATCGGCAGCAACGGACGGTTCCCGGGAACATGCCCGATCCGCAGATAGCTCGTTAGTCCGAGCAACCCGACCGACGCAATCAATAGGAACAAATACCGTTGCAACGATCCGTTGTGGATGGCTCGCGAAGCAACATTACACGCTCCAGCGGTTCCGTCGACGATTGATTCAAAAACTGGCTTTGCATCAAGCCAATGGCGAGAATCCCAAATACGGCGGACATAACCGTATGCGGCGAGCATTGAACCCGCAGCAACAACGGCGAGCATCGACATCAACAACGCCGGTGTAACGCCATGCCACAGATGCAGATGGAATTCGGGGGCAGGCTCACCGGTGACCGCCGTCGTTGCGGCCCGCACCAATGCCCCGGCCAAAGACTCTGGAAACAGTCCGATCATGACGACCAGGACGATCAACATCGTTGGGGGGCCCCACAGACCAACGGTCGGATCGTGAGGTGGGCGCGGATAATCGTCGCGGCGATCTCCCAGAAAAGTTTTTATGCCATATCGAAGCGAATAGGCGACCGAAAAGATCGATGCAAAGGTTGCGACCACAGCGATCAATCCCGACAGGCCGCCGTAACGGACGTGAGCGGCCTCCTCCAACATCATCTCTTTCGAAAGAAATCCGTTCAGCGGTGGTAGCCCAGCCATGGATGCGGCCGCGATCATGCCCATCGTCGCCGTTGTTGGCATCAAAACGAAGAGGCCACCCAGACGGCGAATGTCCCGAGTCCCCGTTTCATGGTCGATGATGCCGGCATTCATAAACAGAGCCGCTTTAAAGGTCGCATGATTGATAATATGAAACACGCATGCGACCACGGCCAATGGGGTCGAAAAACCAAGCAGCGCCGTCATCATTCCCAAATGGCTGATGGTGGAATAGGCGAGCAGCGATTTGAGGTCATCTTTAAAAAAGGCGATGATCGCACCCAGGCTCATCGTGACCAAACCCGTGGTTGTCAATGCGTAAAACCAAAGGTCGCTGCCCGACAATACCGGATAGAGGCGTGCGAGCAAAAAGATTCCGGCTTTGACCATCGTTGCCGAGTGCAGATACGCCGACACTGGGGTCGGCGCGGCCATTGCGTGCGGCAGCCAAAAGTGAAAAGGGAACTGGGCGCTTTTGGTAAAACAACCAAGCAGCACCAGCACAACTATGTAAGGATAAAGAGCGGATGCCTGAATGACATCCTGTTGCGATACCCAGCTCGAAATCTCATAAGTCCCCGTCAATTGACCCAACATCAGCGCCGCGGGGATCAAACACAAGCCGCCCCCGCCCGTGATCGTCAACGCCAATCTCGCACCTTGGCGACCCGCAGGCGTGTCGCTCCAGAAACCGATCAGCAAAAACGATGAAAGACTGGTCAGCTCCCAAAAGACCAACGTCAATAAGATGTTATTAGAAAGAACGATACCCAGCATCGCTCCTTGAAAAAGCAGCAGGTAGCAAAAAAAGTTCCCCATCGGCTCGTCTTTGCCGAGATAAAACCTTGCGTAGACAATAATGAGCAGGCCAATCCCCAAAATCATTCCGGCGAAGAGCAGACTCAGTCCATCGATCTGAAACTGGACGTTCAGCCCGAGACGCTCCAACCACATCCATGTCACACCGACAGCCTCACCGCGAAACACCGCGGGCGCACGGGCGAGCAACAACCCGAATGAAAGCAGCGTGATTGACGCGGTTGCAACGGTACACGCATTCCGCCCTGAACGGATCATCAACGCCGGGAGCACCGCACCCAACAGAGGCAGCAAGATAATCAAGGCCAAACTCATGCCAGGATGCTCCCCCTCAATTTGATTCCGTGTGCGATGCCCCTCGATTCCCAGACCCCGTTCTAGTGTTTACGCACCTGATTCACCAGTAGAGAGTGGACAGCGTAGCCGGGATGGGCCAAAAAGATCATTCGACGCGTTGCGCATCGTGGAAGCGCGTCGACTTACGCCCGCCAGAGCGGGGAAAAAAAATCTTCCAGACTGCCCATTTAACCACGACAAGCTTGTTGCTTATGCGTCTTGGGTCCGAGAGGTGAAACGAATCGGCAAGTCGCTCTACCGATTGAGTTCGATCGAGCCCCGAATCGACTTCCCGCCAAAGTTGCGTGATTTCCGCTCGAAGGACAATGGGGTTGGGTGGGTTTCGTTTGTTGAGAGCCGAAGTTAACGCCTGAACAAAAACGCTGACCAGCCGCTACCGTTTCACACAAAAGTTTTAAAATTGCACTTGATGGCGCGGTCGTCAACATCGTATGCGTCCACTTGATGGAAGGCATACCGGTAGGCGACGGAATGGCGGAAATCATCGTGATCCATCAAACAGAACGAAGTTGCCGTGCGGGGAGCGTAGGATGAAACGTCAGGAACCAAAGTTATCAACAAACACCTCGCTTGCCGTGCTTGTCGAATGCGTCGCCCTGCCCTTGCTTCGACGGCACCCCGGTCGTGTTTGCTACGAATCGAATATTGATCTCGAATTGATGACCACTGCGAGCCCCGACCACCTGCGATCATTGATTGAATCACTGGTCAAAGACTCCCTGGATCAAATGCCCGATGATGGCGAGTTGACCGTATCAGGCTGCATCACGGCGAACGGTGTCGAGCTTGAAATCGCCGACACCGGCAGCGACGCCCAGCACCGCGGACAGTCACTTTCCATCTTTGCCGCGGCGCTCGGTTGCAAACCACATTGGCAGAATTGTCCACAAGGTGGCGCCGCGGTAACGATCGTCCTACCGTTCAATAACGCGGCTCGCAAAGCAGCCTGAACCGTCTCGCGTCTCGGAGGCCGCCATGTTCCAGCTTTTCAATTCGACGACCATCCCCGCGCTCCAGCAGACGGCGATGTTTACCGAGCGTCGACACGAATTGCTGGCCAGTAACATCGCCAACCTTGACACGCCCGACTACCGGGCACGTGATTTATCGGTTGACCATTTCCAAAGCACGCTTGCCGATTCGATCGAGCAAGCCCAACGGCCATCCCCCGGTAACGCGACAACACGACGCGGAGCGACGTTGGATATCTTTGGACAACCGGTCCAGCGGGATGATGAAGCGTTGGGACCGCGCGATTCGACGGAACCGATCGTGTACCACGATGGCAGCGACGTCAGCCTGGAAAGACAGGTCACCGAAATCTCCAAGAATCAAAGCTTGCACAACGTCGCGATCGCGACGATGCGAAATCAATTCGCGATGTTGCGAGCGGCCATCACCGAACGGGCTTAAAAGCGATCGGCTAGAGGAAGCATGTCATGATCAAAGCTTTAGACATCAGCACGTCGGCGCTCGTTGCCCAGCGAACTCGGCTGAACGCGATCAGCGGCAATATCGCCAATATGTCATCGCTGACCGATGAAACCGGCAAACCCAATCCGTATCGCGCCCGGCAAGTCGTTTTCCAAACCGACCCGACGCTCTCGACTCGCGATGGGGCAGCCGGGGTTAAGGTCTCCGAAATCAAATCGGATGACGCCGACCCGATGTACCGATATCAACCTAATCATCCATTGGCGATTGCTGATGGGGAGCACAAAGGCTATGTCGCCTATCCCAACATCGATATGACCACGCAGATGGTCGACGCACTTGCATCGACTCGTGCCTATGAAGCCAACGTTGGTGTCATGGAAATCACCAAAGGCCTGACAAGAGAAACGTTGACTATCCTCGCGTGAGCCGACCGCTCTCCACTCGGCATCGTGAACTAGGCATTCCTTGAAACCAATTTCTGCCCTCCAGCCGCCCACTGCGCCAGCGATGCCGATGTCGCTTCGCGGCGCCATGCCTTCGCGATCCGTCGAGGGCGGTGCCGATCCATCGCGAGATTTTGCGAAGCTGCTGTTCGACAAATTTGGCGAAGTCAACGCGATGCAGACCGACGCGGACGACAAAGTTCATTCGATGTTGACCGGAGGCAGCGTCAACGAGGCGGAGGTTTTGACGGCGGTGCAAAAATCTGATCTAGCGTTTCGAATGATGATGCAGGTACGCAATAAATTGATTGAAGCCTATCGCGAACTGCAACAAATCCAGATCTGAAACACGTTCTGAGAACTGATCGTCCGCCATGAATTTTATCCAGCAGTTTTTGACGCCGGTTCGTGATTCGTTCCTCGCCATGCCGATGCAGTCGCGGGTGATCGCGACGATGCTGGTCGCAACCATTTTGCTGGCACTTGCCTTGCTGCTTCGTGGCGGCGGGAACACACCGGACGAGTATCTTTTCGGCGGACGAACGCTTGGCGAAAACGAGGTCGACACGGTCGAGTTGGCGTTCAGCCAAGCGGGGCTCAAGGGTTGGGCTCGCGAAGGCCGACGCATCAAAATTCCGATCGAAACACGAAGCGATTATCTTGCCGCGCTGCAGGCGTCATCGACGCTGCCGCTTGCCCTGCGATCATCGATTCAAGAAGCGATCGACAAGACGTCCGCATTCGAATCCAGCGAGCAACGCCAGGCGAGAGAGATGCATGCGAAGGAACGCGACCTGGGAAATAAAATTACCGCCTTTCCCGATGTTCGTTGGGCCAGCGTCGAATACGACCGCGGTGAGCGATTCGGGATGTCACGCACACGAGCTCAATCCGCCAGCGTCGTCGTGTCGCCCGAGGGGACGCAACCGCTAACGAAGGATCGCATCAACATGATCAAAGAATTGATCCGCGGGTCTTTCGCCAGCATGACGACGGAGGATGTGGTAGTCATTGATACCAATGCGACGAGCGGTTCGATCGCCAGCGAAGACGAAGACCCGATGCTCCGCAAACGGCTCGAAGAAGAAGCGACCTACGAGCAAAAAATTGTGAAAACTCTTGTTGGCTACGGTCCCATCCGAGTCGCCGCCTACGCGGAGATTGACCCGACGATGGGCGTTGAAAAAACGACGCTCAAGTACGATGCGGCGAGAACCACGCTCTCCGAATACTCAAAAAAACTGGACTCCGAATCGAGTCGGCCTGCGGAGGGCGGCGTTCCAGGAACGGGACCCAACGCGACCAGCAACCGGGCCGCCAGTATCGAATCGATGGAACAGTTGACGAAGTCGAAAGCGGACGAGCGAGAAGCCAGCGGTGTCGTCGGCCAACAATTTGAGCTGTCTCGCATGGCTTCGTTGCAAGTCAAACGGGTTCGAGTTTCGGTGGGCATCCCTTCGAGTTACTACGACAAGATCATGCTGCAGGATTTCATGCGAGAGAATCCTGACAAAACAGCCGCCGATGCGCCCAAACCGACCGTCGCCCAATTGCAAGAAAAACGAGCGGAAACGCAAACGCGAATTCAAGCCGCCGTGACGCCTTTGCTGCCATCGATCCCGAGCGGTGAGGACCCCTACCCGCTCGTTCAGGTTTGGGATTATCCCGATCTTCCCGATCCGGTTACCCCGAAACCGAGCACCGCCAGCCAAGCGATGAACTGGTTAGCGGAATCTTGGCAGACCCTCGCAATCATCGGGCTGGCGATGGTCGCGATGTTGATCGCAAGGTCAGCACTCAACGGCGGTGACACCGCACCGACGCCCGCCTTCAGTGAAGGCTTTGGACTGAATATCCCCGTCTCCAGTCAGGAAGAAATTGCCGACGCGGGCACCGGCGAGCAATCCGATGGGATGCAAATCACCGGCGGTTCGTTGAAAGAAGAGTTGGTCCGATTGGTCGAAGGCAATCCGGATGTGGCGGCCAACGTTTTGCGCGCCTGGATCACCGACGCGGCGTAGGAAATCGATCTTCTCTTTCGGGGCCATCTTTCCTACAAGCACATGCTGGCGTGACGATCGATCACGCAGGGATGTTGTCTTCTTGAGTTTGGGCCGTGACACACGCAAAAGAATCCGCGATGCGACGAATCGCGATTGTCTTGGCGAGTCTGCCGCAACCGATCGCCCAACGATTGCTAGGTTCCCTGCAGAGCGACAACCAGCAAATGGTCCGCGTCGCCCTCAGTTCCCTCGAAGACGTGGATCCGCTGGAGCGAAAGCGTGCCCTGGATGGATTCGCCAAATCGCTACGAAGCTCCAGCAGTCGTCATCAAGATGCCAACGCACCCTCCGACGCGGCCGAAATTGTCTTCTCACGAACGGCGCTGCGCAGCCTACCCAGTCGTGATCCTGCCCCCGGCAGAAATGTTCCCCATGACTCGTCCGCGAGCGAGCGATCCGCGAAACCCTTGGCGTTCCTGATGGACGTTGATGACGAAACCCTGGTGACGCATCTGTCCGGCGAGATGCCCCAAACCCTCGCGATCATTCTGGCGTCGATATCCCCATCCCAAGCCGCTCGCGTCCTGCCGCGGTTGGACGTTCGCGTCCGAACCGAAGCGATGCGTCGAATGGCGAGATTGCAGGAACTGCCGATGGAATTAATCGAAGACATCGGCACTCAATTGCGGTCACGATTGGCGCCCGCCTTGCAAAGCAACGGCAACACAACGGGTGCCGGCCGAAAGGCACTCGACGCGATCATGGCCGAGATTCCGCAGCCCCAGACCACCCAGCCGGCACCGCATCGCGATGCCCCCGGCGACCAACCAACGGCTGCGCCGGAACGAATCGCGTCGACGAATCCCGACTCGCTAAGGCCACTGAAGATCGCCGAAGGAACGCATCACGCCGAGGACGCTGCACCGAAGCCCGCGGTCCTGCGCTCTAATGAATCGATCCAGCAGTTTCTTGTCACCATGCCATCGCAGCGACTGCGAGACGCGCTCGCCAAAGTGGGCGGTCGCGAGTCGCTGTTGGCGATTTGCGGGTTGCCAAAATCAACCGCTGCCGCCGTGCTTGCGCTGTTGCCGAGAAAGCAAGCTCGACAGGTTCGCGAACAATTAGCATCGCTCGGCTCGCTCGAATTGCGACAGATTGACCAAGCGAAAGAGGCGGTTGCGAGGGTCGCACTGTCGCAGGCATCCGTTTTTCTTCAACCTGCCGTCGCCGCATAACCCAGCGCTGTACCAGGGGGGCCGATCATCGCTTCTGTGCTTAAATTCAACGCACCGGTCACCATGCCGCCGGCATCGTCTCCGTCTGGACTGGCGGGTTTTAACCTTGATGACCTGTCACAACAGGCACAAAAGCGATTAGCCGATTGCCAAGCGGAGGTTGTGAGGTTGCTCGACGCCGCTCGCGTCGAGGCGCAGGCTCTGCGGGACAACGCGATCGCAGACGGTTTGGCCGAGGGACGCAAGCGTGCCGCTGACGAAGCCCAGGCCGCGTTGCAAATCGCATTGCAAGCACGGATGGGCGAACACTCCGTCGCCGCGCGGTCGATGGTTGACCAGATCGCGACCCAGCACCAACGATGGATGCAATCCTACGCGGACACCGTCATCCAATTGGCGATTGATGTCGCCGAACGGGTCATTCGCGCACGCTTGACCCACGAGCCGGAGATCCTTATTCGGTGGGCCGCGGACGCGCTGACCGCAACGCGATCGGCGAAACGCATTACGGTTGCCGTCCACCCCGAGACGCTCGCAGAACTTGGCAAAGATCTTGACGAATTGCTCGCGACGCCAGGCTTGCCCGAAGACTCGACTATCGTCCCGGATGCATCGGTGGCACGAGCCGGCGTCGTGGTGCGGCAATTGGGTGGCGAAGTTGACGTTTCACTACACACGCAATTGGACGTTCTGCAACGCCTGTTGGCGGAAACCCATTGATGCAATGCCCCACCCTGCCCGATGTTGAAGGCCACCGCAAACACATCCGATCGACGCAATCGTTTCGTGTCACGGGACGAGTCTGTGGCATCGTCGGTGGCACGGTTTTGGTCGAAGGCATGACCGCACCGGTCGGCGCGGTTTGTCGAATCGACTCGCTCGACAACTCCCGTACGATCGCACGCGTGATCGGGTTCAGCGGTGTGCGCCCGATCCTTGCCCCGTTGACGGAAACGAAAGCGTTCGCGGCGGGCGACCACGTCGAATTGACCAGCCAATCGTTGCGAGTCCCCGTTGGTCCTGACCTGCTCGGACGTGTCGTTGATGCGCTGGGTCGTCCGATTGATAACCAACCGTTGCCCCGGGGGCTTTCTCTGATCGATGTGGATCGTGCCGCACCGGAATCGCTCGATCGGCCGCCGATTAACCAGCAACTCGCAACGGGGGTGAAGGCGATCGATGCGTTGTTGACGATTGGCCAGGGACAACGCATCGGTATCTTTGCCGGTTCGGGAGTCGGCAAGAGCACGTTGTTGGGGATGCTTGCTCGCGGCACCGCGGCGGACGCGATCGTGATCGCGATGGTTGGGGAACGGGGCCGCGAAGTTCGCGAATTCATGGAAAAGACGCTCGGGCCCGACGGCGTGAAACGATGCGTCATTGTCGTCGCCACCAGTGACCAACCGGCGTCACTGCGGTTACAGGCGGCTTGGACGGCGACCGCGATTGCCGAAGCGATAAGGGACACGGGAAAAAACGTGTTGTTGCTCGTCGACTCGGTGACCCGTTTCGCAATGGCCCAGCGAGAATTGTCACTTGCGGCTGGTGAGCCACCGACGACGCGGGGATACACGCCGAGCGTTTTTGCCGCATTGCCGCGATTGGTGGAAAGGGCCGGACGAACGGCGGTCGGATCGATCACCGCTTTCTATTCGGTGTTGGTCGAGGGCGACGACAACAATGAACCGATCGCCGACACGATGCGTGGTCTTTTGGATGGACACTTTGTCTTGTCGCGTGCGCTCGCCGGCGAATCCCACTGGCCCGCAATCGATGTCCTGCAGAGCCTCAGTCGGTTGCAACCCCAGCTCGTCGAACCCAACATCAAAGCCGCCGCGGACCATCTGCGACGTCAATTGTCTGAATACCAAAAACATGCCGACTTGATATCGATCGGTGCGTATCGACCGGGAACAAATCTTGCGCTCGATCAAGCGATCGCGATGCGTGAACCGGCCCGCAACCTGTTGACTCAAAGCCCGCACGACATCATTACGATTCAACGAACTCATTCAAGTCTGCTGTCACTTCACACCATGCCGGGTGCTGATGCGCCCACTCGGATTTAACCGACAGGTACGCCGGAGCTTACATGTTCAAATATCGTTTTGATGCCGTGTTAAAACTTCGCGAGGAAGAACGCAACGCGGCGCGTGCCATGATTGCCGAAGCCAACGAGGCGCTGCGTCAAATCGAAGAACGTCGCCAGCAATTGGCTGATGAACGTAGCCAATTGACGCTGTCCAGCACCGTCCGTCGCAGCGGACCGCTTTCGATGGATCGCCTGCTGGCCGATGGGCGATACGATCGACAATTAGCCGCGGACGATACCCAGATGCTCGCCGCGAAGGAAAAAATTGAGATCGAATTGGAACGGCGTCAGCAAGCGTTGGTGATTGCGAACGTCGCGGTGCGACAGATAGAAATCTTGCGAGACAAGGACGTTGCCCTGTGGGTCGCCGCGCAGGAAAAGATTGCTCAAAGCAATCTCGATGAAATCGCGGCACGGCGGACGCGAACGTCGACGATCGCAGGCCGCTCGTCATTGGCGAGCGTTTATTTTGACGACAATGATTTCCAGGAAGGACCCGAGGCATGATCAAGGGCTTGATGCGCGGCGCGGGAGCGTTTTGCATAGGGACGGTTCTGACGCAAATCATCTTGATGGGATACTTCGCCTGGCAGGGAACGCTCGGCATCGACACCGTCACCAAGGTCGTCGCGCTCCTCAATGGAATCGACATTTCCGGAGACCGATTGGCCAGAATCGTCAACAAGGCCGACGCGAGCGAACAACCAGACTTTGGGGAAATCCTCGAAGCACGCGCGATGTCCAGCCTCGACATGGATCTTAAACTTCGCAGCCAACGCGCGTTTGATGATGAATTGACGAAACAAGCGACCGATTTGCGAGATTCACAGGTGCGATTTGACAAGCGACGTGAAGCGTTTGATCGCAAGTTGGACGAAGTCAAACAGGGCGCTCAGGAAGAAGGCATGAAGGAGGTCATTCGTACACTGCAATCATTGGAGGCCGACCAGGCCAAAGATCAATTAATGAAGATTTACGACGATGACCGAATCGATGATGTCGTGAACATTATTCAGGGAATCCCGCTCGAAAAGCGAAAAGAGATCCTCGCCGAATTTGCGTCACCGGAAGATTCAGAAAAGTTACACACGATTCTTAAACGGATTGGTGATGGATTGCCGACAACACAATTAATCGATCAAGCGAAGAACGATCAATGATCGCACATACGTTTTGAAACGCATTCGATGCCCTGCATCGACGATTCCGGGGGGATTCGAACGCGATGCAAATCCAAGAATCGCGTCGGCCCGACGCGCTGACAGCGGACGTCACCGATTCGCAACGCGGCTTTCGCCGCACAAACATTCAAACGCAAGTCAAAGCCCAGGGCGATGCGTTTGCATCCGTGTTTGAAGCGATGTCCACGACGACCACGCCACCACGAAACGAAACTCCAGGGATCGTTGCGTCGCGCCCTACGCCCGATGAGGATGAGGACGATGAACCCGTGCCGGTTTCTTCGACACCGACACCCGTGCAAGCCATCGGACCAACGCCTGCTCCGGCGATCGAACCGGACAGCACCGATTCGCAGACAAAGCGACCCGTTGGCGATGTGCCCTCCGCGGACGCAGCAGCGACCCGCGGGGAGGTTGAACCGGACGCGTCGAAAAACGACTCCGGTGCGAACACTCGGGACGCGTCGCCCGG
>Ga0105045_10001444_pt1 | contig 19388 bp, 13 predicted proteins | sample MAT02_FD_78089 | JGI IMG/M metagenome (GOLD analysis project Ga0105045, IMG submission 78089) | Freshwater microbial communities from Lake Fryxell liftoff mats and glacier meltwater in Antarctica - MAT-02 (megahit assembly) | ecosystem: Environmental > Aquatic > Freshwater > Ice > Liftoff... | reverse complement strand
TCGATCTTGGCGGCCATTTCCGCGTGACGCTGCCCGGGCTGTACGCCGTAGGTTCGCTGCTGATAAAGGGCAATCGCGCGGGTTGCATGCCCTCGTGGGCCAATAGGCCATTTGTGCTTTCGATCGTCCCAAATATTCTTCAACAGAAAGTCTACACTTTTGAGGACTCTCGGATCGTCTAACTTATCTTTGGGAAGCGTAAAGATGAGCCACTCCAAGATATGTCCGGTAGTTTGGACAAGCCGTTCCTTGTTCTGTTCATGTCCACGTGATTCAAACCAGTTGCTGCTAAAACTTCCGTCAGGATTTTGAAGCGTCCAGGTGTAGTCGACGTAGTCGGCCACATACTTCTCCGCCCTTGCGAACTGCCCATCGATCGGACGCCCCTCTGCCTTTCGCTGTCGAACTGCAAAGGTGAGCCCCATAAGCCGGTGAGTTCCGCCGCAAGCGGCTCCGATAACAGGTTGCGCCAATTCTTGCTCGACTAATTTCCCAATATTCCATTTGCGACGATCGGCGGCAGTCCAAGACTGAGCCGTATCCACATAGTACGAAAGACTAATCAGTTTAAAAGTCAGCTCGGATTTTTCACGGCACGTCGCCATTTCATATCGGACTAGGTCTAGCACCGAAAATCGCTTGTTGTTGACTACAATTGGGTAATCTGCGGAGACCTGGGACTGTGCAAGCATGGCTAGGAATTGCCCCTCGTGCCCCTGGACTCCACCTCCCACGTTAGGACGGAACGTACGACCGGAAGGTGTAAATATTTTTTGAGTTCGGCAGGTTCCGTTGTTGCACATCCATTGAATCGAGTTGACTCGCTTGTTACCGACAATCACTTCGCCTTCGACTCCAAAGGGAAGCATCGCATGCATCACTGCCCAAGGGCTTCTTTCTACAACCGTTTCGGGGTTAGCAATGTAATAAGCCAAACAGCTTTCGACCCTTTGTAGTCGAAGAATCTCTGCTTCGGAAAGACCCTTGCTCGCAATGGTCTTGGCACTATTGTTCGATTCGATGAAGCTCTTCTTTGAGGCTTGAGGTCGTTTCGCTTCGACAGCCGCTACGTCCTCGTCGCGTGACTGCTTGGCATCATTTTCGCGAGGTACTTTGTCGAGGCGGGGTGACTCTTGATCGTCATCAGTCAATTTTTTCAACGTGACGACCCTTGGCTTTGGTTTGGACCTGGAGGCATCACCTTGAACATTTGGCGTCGTGACTGATTTGGACCTTAGGCTCGCGTTTTCGGACTCAGTAGGTTGTTCTGCGACATGGGTTTCACGCCCTGGAGAAGCATCCGCTTGCGAATTTTGATCCATGCTCTTCGGTTCAACTGTATCGAGCGGGACTCTTTCGAGTTCTGGCATATCGGCTACTACTTCCAAGTCTTCGTCAGGAGGATCTGGCAAGCGAAAATCCTCGGGCGAGCCTTCCCCGAAAGGACGCCACGCCGGTTTCGATGCATAATCCGTCGATAAGGTCGGGGGATCGTCTGGAAGCTGTAACGCTGTTTTTGCGGAACCAATCGGCTTGGACGTCGTATCTTCCGACTTGAGTACATTTGCGATTGTTCCCGGTGACGGAATCGAGGGCGTCGCCTGGGGCGACTGCTCTGGGAGTTCATTCTCGATTGACACACCGAGCAGCGGCGAATCGCTGCTGTGAACCACTGTAGCCTTCGGCGTCTCCCCCTTGGGTTCATTGGCGGATCGCAGAGGGTTGGACCTTGAGGATTTCTTAGAGGTCGACGGAAGCGTCTGGTCCGTAGATGCTTCATCACTGGGTCCGCTGGTCAATTCAATCGCACTCCCGGCTTGCGAGGATTCGCACGTCGGAGTTCCTAGTGTCGGATCGAAAACCTGATCTAAAGCTGGCAACTCATCGAGTTCCAAAAGTAGGTCGCTGAAATCCAATAGAGGCGGATTATCAAGGTCTGCCGCTGACTCCCCGCGGATCACAGCTTCTTTGACAGGCGATGTTTCGGTCGGTTCAACAGCGTAACAAATTTCAAATACACTGGCCGTAAATACACTGGCCGTAAAGACACTGTGAATCAACAGGATTGCGAAGCAAGTAAGGAGTGTGCGTCCTAAACGCGTCGGGTTGTTCAAAACGAGCATAAGAGCTTTGAATACTACGAGGAATTGTGGACTGCAAATCTACGATCGCTATCGAGTCTTTCACTCTGCTCACGCTGCGTGTCGGCAATGGAACAACCAGGGGACTGATTACGGGACAATTCCTTACTGCGCCTTCTGGAGCAGCAATGAAAAACCGATTTTGCGGGTTGTAGTGGATGTATCGACTGAATCGAGCTTGTTCTGAAGTGCGATTCAACGTTTGAGGGGTAAGCTATCCATGATCCGCTGTGGCAATGAAGCTTGGCGAGTTTCATCGTCCTGTTGAGGGCCGCCGCCAGCATCCAAGTATTGCTTCCAAGACTCAACATTTCCCTCAAAATCACGCCCTGTCATCTCGCGGAGGGCAACAGTCGCCTGATACTGCAAGGCAGGTGATTTCTCATCCAATGATCGTCGGAGCATTGCCTTCGCCTCTGAGTCTTTGTAAGTACCCAACGACTCGATCGCAGCCAACTTGACGCTCAAATTCTTGTCTGATTGTGCTATCGTAGCAAGCACTCCCGATGCATCGCTCGAATTGCGGTTCTTGAGAGACTTGCAAGCGGCGATGCGAACCTTATCGACGCGGTCACTACAAGCTTTGATCAACGTGGTTTCCGCTTCCTGAGTCGGAGAGTTTGCTAATGCCAATACAGCCTCCCGTCTCATCTCCGGACTAGAGTCATACTGATAAACGTCTGAAGCGATCTTCGTGTATTTCTGCTGATCCTCCGCCGACATCGATGCAACTTGAGACCCTAGTGAACGCATCTCTTCTATCCGCTCTGAAAAGGTAGGACCAATCTCAGAGTCTTTTTTCCATTGATTTTGAAAGTAAGGATTGGCTCTCTTCAAGCCATACAACGGGCCGTCAATACAGCCAACGATTGTCCCCAATGAGATTGCGATAAGACACGATCGAAACGCTCTTGCTGCGACATGCATATTGGGAAGGTGCTGGTAGTTTCTAGTGGATGCCATGTGAAATCGGTTGGCGATGGATAGTCGTCATTCATAGAAAATCCCTACGAACTATGGGTAAATATCAGAAGGCGAATCCAGTCGCTACGTCGGTTAAGCAAAATTCGCGATAAACATTGGTGCGTAAGATTCGCCGATTAAGCAAACTGTTTTAGGTAGTTTACCTATGATGATTATGCCGATAGTGACGATTGAGTTGAATATCGGACGGAAAACCGCTTGGCGTTCCATCATATTGGTATAGGTGAGTTAGATGAACAATCTGGGAATACTAAGGGTTCTTGCTGGAGTCTGCGCCATTTCCGCCGTATTGACCAGCGGAAGCGAGAAGCTGGCAGTAGGGCAGACAGTAACGGGTAGTCCCCTTCCATCGACAACGCGCGGAGCTGTTCCTCCTGCCTTGACACCAGCCGTCCGCATGCAGTTTCCGCCCAGTCCTTCGAACGCAACCAGTACCAACCAGACCGCAGAAGTTCAGGTCTATGACTTGCCTGTTGAGATGGTGGGTGTGGTAGGGGCAAGGCTGCGTACGCTATATGGAGTCAACGATTCACGAGTAAACGTGACTACAGAGCCCGGGACTGGCCGGCTCATGGTGATGGCGCCTCGTGCTATTTTGAACGATGTTGCCAGCAGAGTCGAACTCTTACAACGTGAGATCAGGCTATCGGGCGGCCCGAATGCGAATTCTCAATCGAACGGCCCCAATAAAAACATCTCAACACTTCAGCGACAATACAAGTTGAAGAACGTCACTTGGCGAGAGCTAGAGGACGCTCTTCATCATTTATCAGGGCCGCGAATGAGTGTGGTTACCAGTAACAACGGAGAGCTAGCACAGTTCCGACTTGCTGGCCCCCAAGGAATGCAAGACGTTCTTCAAATCGATCGACGGTCAGACGTTGTGACGCTTCAAGGTTCTTCGACGAATGTATACGCATGGATACAAGTCGTAGGTGCTGTGGATCAATCCGGCAAGGATCCTGATGAGGGGCCTCGAATCATCTCGCTGGCACCAGCGAACCCACAAAAAGTTGAGAAAGCCCTGAATCTCGTTCGTACTGTCGCCTTTCAGCAAGCAGCCGAAGACGAACAGGTAACGGGTGCAGCGCAAGTCACCCCTCGAGGCGGAGCCAATAACGGAGCCGCTCAGGCGCAGGCGAACGCTAAAGATGGCGAGGCAGCCAACGACGAGCGGGCAGCGGCTATCGGTGGGGTTGATTCTTTAGATACGCAAAGTGGTCTTTTTGGCGACGTACAAATCGAATTTGTACCGGAGCTAGGATTAGTCATTGTCCGAGGCGGAAAACGCGACGTTCAACGTGTCTTGGAAGTCATTGACCAAATTAAAAAGCAAAGCCAAGAGACACAACCTGATATCGAGGTGATGCTTCTAAAACACATCGATAGTCAAGCCATCGAAACCATCGCCAAAGAACTTTACGAACAAGTCTTAGCACCTCGACAAGGACAAATCAGCATCAAAGCGTTGATTCAACCCAATGCTCTTCTCTTGGTGGGACGCAAGGAATCGATCGCCTCGGTGGTCGAGCTTGTCAATAAGTTGGATCAACCTCTTGATTCAACAAGCCAACTGAAGGTCTACAAGTTGCTCCATACATCTTCTGTCGACGCTGAGAAACTCGTCAAGAGTTTTTTTGACCAAAGTGCGCCGGCGGCGGGAGGGGCGGCGGTTGCTTCACGAGGCCTTGCATCCAGAGTGCGGATCGTTGCGGACTATCGAACCAATGCATTGGTGTTACTAGCGAGTCCTCGCGATCAATTGGAAGTAGCGCGATTGATTGCGGAGATCGATGTCGAGGATACGCCAGCTCAGAGCGAGATCCGTGTCTTTGGCCTCAAGTACGCGCTGGCTGCGGAACTGCAACCTGTCTTGCAATCGGCCGTCACAGGCCAAGCAGCTCCATCGACCGGGCAAGGAAATCAAAATAATGGTGGACAACAAACCGGTACATCAACAACCGGTTCGTCGCAGGCAAGTACCCCATCGTCAAACCTTACCATCGTATCCAAAGATGCTAGTCGCCTCGATTCGGGGATCCTGGCTGGTGTGGTAGTCACTAGCAATCCAAGCATCAACTCACTCCTAGTAAGGGCTCCATCAAAAAGCATGGAGCTGATCGCTGCCTTGATCGAACAGTTGGATCGCCCGCCAAGCGCAGAGGCACAACTGAAGGTCTTTGAAATCAAAAATGGCGATGCGACTGCCCTTGCGCTCCTTTGCCAACAACTATTCGGACTCCCGGCGACCGCGGGAACGACAACGACGGGTGGGTTGTTTGGGTTAAACCAAAACCAAGGTGGTGCCGCTGGTGCGGCGGGATCGCAAGGTAGTTTGGTACAACTGCGGATCTCCGTGGACACCCGTACTAATAGCATCATCGCTTCGGGCTCGGCTGTCGACTTGGAGGTCGTGGAAGTCCTCTTGATGAGACTCGATGAGCGTGGCATTGAGACTCGCACTACGGAGGTCATCTGGCTTCGCAATAGTAACGCAACGGCTGTTGCTCAGTCGATTCAAACTCTTTTGACGACTCAACGAACGAATATCCAGCAATTACTCCTGACTGGACAAGCGATCAGTATCTTCGAACAGATCGATCGCGAAGTGATTGTGGTTGCAGAACCTAATACGAACAGCTTGATCGTCAGCGCAACACCTCGCTACTTTGAACGGATTCGCGAGGTCATCGAGCGACTTGACCGTCGACCTCCTATGATCATGGTTCAGATATTGCTGGCGGAGGTTCTTCTGGAAGATAACTTTGAATTGGGTACAGAACTAGGCTTGCAAGATGCTTTATTATTTGATCGACGAACAGCTTCGGCAGGTACGCTTGGATCACCCGGATTTACCGTTCCCGGAAATGCTGTAACAACGTCCGGACAAAACGTCGCGGGCCAAGGTCTTTCGACCTTTGGAATGGGTCGTTCAAACAGCACGCTCGGTTATGGCGGTCTGGTTCTTTCTGCCGCTAGCCAATCGGTAAACATCCTAGTTCGAGCACTTCAAGACGCAAATCGACTTCAGATTCTTTCTCGTCCGCAAGTCATGACGCTCGATACGGTTGCCGCCTTCGTGCAAGTTGGCCAGCAAGTTCCGCGTATTACCGGTGTCACTGGCGGTTCCAACATCGCTGGCCAACAGATCACGACCGAGGATGTCTCGATCGGTTTAATCATGCGAATCCAGCCTCGTACTAACCAAGACGGTCTGATTCTTCTTGATGTACAAGTCGAACGATCGAAGCTGAACGACATCAACTCAGGTATCCCCGTTGGGTTCTCCGCGAATGGTGACGTGATTCGATCGCCAATCATCGACACCACCAGAGCGGAAACCCGTGTCAGTGCCTATGACGGACAAACAGTCGTATTCGCAGGTCTCATCACCAAGAGTCGTACGAGCCGCTCACGACGCATTCCGTTCCTTGCAGACATTCCTATCGCAGGAGCCTTGTTTCGATTTGACTCCGAATCCGAGTCGCGATCGGAGCTTCTCGTTGTCATGACACCCCGCATCGTCCGAGATCCGCAAGATATGGAGGTGATTAACCAAATGGAATCGGCTCGTATGAGCTGGTGCCTAGCAGACGTGCTCAACATCAACGGTGTTTCCAGTCTGTCCGAAGGAAACGGACTTTGGGGTCCCGCATGCAGTCCCGTTATCTATCCCGACTTAACTCCATCGGTCGACTACATCGATGGAATACCAGTGGAAGGTATGCCAACCGATGCCGTTCCTAGTCGGTCGATACTCCTTCCAGATCCATCGCAATTCATGATTCCTCAAACAGAGGAAGCACCCTTAATTCAAGAGTTCAACCAAGCTCCGGTTCAGCCATCGGCTCCCGCCGCAATGGATCCACTAAGCTACAACAACAACCAACCTAGTCCAAGCCAGAACCTAGGCCAAACCCTAGGCCAAAACTCTGGCCAAAACTCGGCTCAGAACTCGGGCCCATTGGCTTATGGAAACGGAGCGTATGGACAATCTGTTTTCCAAACCGCCTCGCAAACGACCACGCTCAGTAACTTGAGCTCTCCAGTGAGTGCAACTGTACAGCAACCCAGGATCATGCCACTTCCGACGATCAATGTACCTCAGCAAGCTTCGGCGGTCGTTCCTGCGTCGGCTGTGATGCGTTAGTTTCCCTTAATGCGGGCCAAACAAAAACTGAGCCGATGACGCTAGCCACGAGTTTGGACTCCACTACAGTTTGCCCAATGGCACCCGAGGCGAGGGCCTACGGCTTATCGAAGAATTCATTTTCATCAGTCCACTTTAACGCTCATCTCTTAACATTTCCCAGGAAAAATCCATGAGAAATAGCTTAGTAATCCACCGTGTTAAAATCACATCTGAGCAAAAACATCTGCTTCAGTGCATCGTTTTGTTCTTATTTGCATGTCAGACGGTTGGATGCGCTTCGATGTTCGATAGTTCGGCAGGCAAAAATAAATCTAAGGATAAAAAAAAGGAGAGCTGGTCGCTGTTTAAGAAAAAGGAATATCAAGAGCCGCGAAGCCTTGTTTCGACTTGGACGGAAGACACTTTAATTCAACCTGGCAAACCAGTTACACGCGGTTTTGGCGGTAGGTTCTACTTTTATAATGATCGCTCGCAAGTCATTCCAGTTGATGGCGAGCTGGTCGTTTATGGTTTTGATGACGGAAAAAATCCCGAGGTATCGCATCCTAACGCTATGACGCAGGTCTCGCCCTCTCCGAGTGATTTGCCGAGTAATTTACCCAATAATTTACCCGTCGTAGAAGCGGACAAAAAATTTCGCTTCACAGCCGAACAATTCACACAGCACTTTTCACAAGGTGATCTCGGGGCGTCCTACAGCGTTTGGATTCCATGGGATGCTGCCGGTGGCCCGCAACGTAAAATTACGCTAATTCCTTGCTTTGTCACGAAGGAGGGACGGACGGTTCGAGGTGACGCGTCCAAGCAAGTGCTATCCGGCAAGCCAGCGATCGTTTCGACCAAAGACACGTCCGGCAATCCTATTCAACTAGCCAGCGCAAACCTCTCGCCTAACTCGCCTCAAGCGTCGATGGCCGCGATGCTCAACTCCGCTCTCGAAGCATCGCCGAATCCAGCAACAGCAGGTTTTCGGCCGGTGACGCAGCCCAATATGCAACCGCTCGGGCTCAGCACAACCACCATACGACTTGGGCCGTCGTCTAGCCTAAGCAATCCGATGACGATAGCCAACCAAGGATCGAACAATTTGGGGACGAGCCTTGGCTATGCCGCAAATGCTCCGCAAAACGGAAGTGTGGGGAACTTCGCGTTCAGCACTCTAAATACCCAAAACAATTCTCCGTCGATGCAGAACCAAATTCAGACCAACCACTACCAGCCACTTTTGCTACCACCTGCACAACCCCCTCAACAACCTCTTCAACAACCTCTTCAACAATCAAACGGGCAGTCACCTGGGCAGCCCGCCGTAGCCCCAGTACAAACGCAAGCAGTACAAACGCCAGCAGCGTTCCACAGTCCCTTGTCGCAAACCAAGATTCCTCCGACTGGCCATAGCTTGCCACCAACGGGCTGGATGAATCAATAAGTTATCAGTCAGATTAATTAGCCTGTTCGTGGCTGTTCGACTGACTTGATGAATATGCTGACAGTGTAAAATTTGTTCAGATCACGAGATCCGCCCCGCCCCGGTACTCGTACTCGATGAAAACTTTGCGGTTACGAGTATCGCGTTGCTAAGTACGAGTGTCAATCATTTCCATTAGGCCACCATGCGAAATAAGTAGCTTTGGCTACGAAACTTAAACCTCCTTCGTCCAAACCGAGAACGATTCGAGCTTGTTGAGTCCAAAAGTGGTTGTCAATGCTACATCGGCTGCATCGCGACCACGAGCCATTAGCACACGCCCAATTCTGGGTGTGTTATTACGTGCGTCAACAGGATACCATGCACCACCCAAGTAGACTTCAAACCAAGCGCTAAAATCCATTGGCGAAGGCGAAACGGGGACTCCAATGTCGCCCAAGTAACCAGTGCAATATCGTGCAGGGATATTAAGGCTACGACAGAAAGTAATCGCTAGGTGCATATAGTCGCGACAGACACCAGTTCGCTCTCGGTAGGCATCGAGCGCCGTTCGATTCGCCCGAGCCTGCATGTAGTCGAATCGAATGTGATTGTGAACGTAGTCACAGATTGCCTTTACCAAAGTCCACCCCGCTGGCAGTTTTCCAAAGGTTGACCACGCGATGTCTTTCAGCTCGCTATCCACTTCGCAATACCGACTCGCAAGCAAGTAGATGAGCACTTCGTCGGGTAGTTCACCGGGTGGGTGCTGACGTGCATTCACACCGAGTAAATCGGGCTTGCCATCATTGTTGACCACTGCATTGTTTTCAAATGTAACGAGACCAGCCGACACGAACGCTCGATTGCATTGATTGCCATACAAATCGTAATACCAAGAGACTGGCACTCGAGGTGTGATGACAAGATTCTCAGGCTTGACAATGTGATTCACGAGCGATGGATGTAAATGCAGCATCAGCACCAATGCGGTCGGCTGCGGAAATGAGAACGCAATTCTAAATCCAACTTGTATTTGCATAGGCACGCACGATTCCATAGATTGGCAGTTTGTTCTGACGTTTCCAACGGAACCTAAAGCCGCTTATATGTCGGATGTCAATCAGAGCCGCTATCATAGGGTATTAACGACGGAATCGAGCAAATTTATGACACTTCTCGCTGATTGCCGGTATTTTTGGATCATGACCGACCGTCCAATGAACGTTTTCTTGCAAAACGTTGCTCGCTAGGGGCATCGCCGAAGGCAATTTCCAGGCGATCAGCAGGAAGAATGGTTAGTAAACTTTGAAGAAAAATGAGAATGGATATGGACTCGTCAACCAATTTGTATTTCGCTTACGGCAGCAATATGTCGAAGCGTCAAATGCTTACGCGAACTGGGGCAATTCCTCCGAGTCGACTGGCTCAGCTAGAGGGATACCGACTCGCCTTTCGCAAGTATTCCCAAACGGATGAAGTTTACGCAGATGTTCTGCCTTCAGCGACACAAACGGTACGAGGCGTTGCTTATCGATGCACGGACCAAGCATTGGCAAGACTTGATATCTTTGAAGGAGTTGCACTGGATCACTATCGCCGTGAGATGATTGGCATTCGGTTCGAAGACACCGGGGAGTTGACACCAGCCATCGTTTATGTCGGCAGCTCGGCTTTCTCTGACCTAGAATCGCAACCATCCCAAGAGTACCTGGATCGCATCCTCGCTGGAACAAACGATCATGGCTTAGATGCGGACTACATTCAGTTCATACGAAATAATGCCGCATCGTCATCTTGAGCAAAACTGAAGTTGATGTAGCGGCCGAGGTTGATCATGTAGCGGAAGCCGTCAAGAGTTTTGGCCGAATGCCTTGACGGCTTCCGCTACATTTATACGAGAATTACTCGAGCAAGACATTGACAGTACGAATCAAGCTACGGTTCTCGATCGCGATCAAACTGGGCAAGTAACGCTGGAAGCAAGAATAGATCGCAGACCAATGCGGTAATCAACGTAATGATTCCTAGCGATGCAAAGATTCGGTGGTCGCGAGTTTCGCTAATTAATACCGAACTGAAACCAGCTACTAACACGATCGTAGTCATGATCATGCCTGATCCAACTCCTTGAAATGCCGCTTCAGTCGCTATCCTACGGTCCGAGTGAATCAACTGCTCTTCGCGGTACCGCGACAGAAAATGAATTGTGTCGTCAACCGCAATTCCCAAGCAAACGGTAAAAGCGCAAACACTGACAACCTCAAGCGGCTGACCAGAAATCGCCATCCAAGACGCGGCAGTGGCCAAGGGCAACATATTCGGAATGATCGAGATCAATCCAATGCGAAGCGAGCGGTAGGCAATCCCAAGCACTAGGAAAATGACAACCGCTGCCGTGCCTAAGCTGGTCGATAGATCCGTAACGATTCGATACAAGTTTCGCCATCGTGATATGGGATTGCCAACCATTTCGAAATTGAAATCCGGTCTTTCGACGTGCATCTCAGCAAGTATTGCTTCCATGCGTTCAAAGACCTTGCTGTAGGAAGCACTGCCGGAGTCCTTTACTCGGAAAGTAATCGTCGCGCTGCGTTGCTCGATATCCAAAAGTGCAAGCTTCAGCGGCGGCGGCAAAAGTTCAATCATTGAGACTTTCGATATTGCAGGTCCCTCGCCCGGAAGGGCATCAAGCACCTTGCATATCGATAGAGGATGCCCCAACTGGGGTTCTTTGTTTAGCTCACTGTCGAGTTCGGAAATTACCTGCACCACTTGTTCAGTCGTCGTGTTGCTGTCGTTCCATTTCAAGTTGATTTGACAGATATCTAGACCACCCATCGCTTCATCAAGGTGAGCTAAAGCAAGTTGAGCTGGACTGCCGCTGGGAAGGCTACTGCTCTTGCGATCATCTGGGTGAAGCGTCAAGGCTACCATGAACAGAACAATCGACAGTCCGATACCACCGTAGCTGATCAGCTTTGCATGGCGAACAACAAAGCCCACAGACGGTCCAATCCGTTTCAATTGACTGTCGACGATTCCACTCTCCGCACCTTTGGCAAGCCGCTTACTCCAGTCTGTCGAACAGATTAAAGGAATTACCAACATGACCGAGATCCAAGTCGCGGTAACACCGATAACGCATGACCATCCAAACTCGATCACGATCTCGTGGCGTGCTAGTGTCAATGACCCCATTCCAATGGCAGTCGTCAGCGAGGTCAGGAGGCACGCCATGCCTACTGTGCCAAGTGTCTTCTTACATGCCTCTCTCGGTGACATCCCTTCGCTTAAGCAACGACGAATGTAAACCATCATGTGGACTCCGTCTGTAAACCCGACCAAGCTCAGAAGGATTGGCAAGATCACATCGCTAAACGGATTCATTTGCAAGTCCAAGTAGCGAAGTAATCCTAGCGTCCAAAAAACTCCTAAGGCAGGCGCAGCCGCAACAACCATAACGACGGAGATCCCGCGAAATAGGATTGCAGCCATTGCCAGAATCATCCCGTAACCTATCAGTTGAAACTTCAATTGGTTCGATTCCTGATTCTGAATCATCATCAGCCGCAAGGGGACCGTACCTGTCACATAAAATTGCATTTGTACCATTGGGTGCTGGGCTGCAACTCGCCGCGCCGTCTCCACTAGGGCATCGGAACAATCCGAGTCTTGCCTTACAAACAACCAGTCGAAGCGAATCGATATCAAAAGGGTCTTAGCATCCTTCGAAAGTAGTTGGCCCATTACCAACGGATTCGTCAAGGCTCGCTCTTTCGCTACCGCGAACCTTTGCTCAGAGGCGTGCCCTCGTGGCAGAACCGGCTCGGGAAGTCCAAATATATTGCAGGGAGGTGCTTGGTCCAGCCAAGTGATGTTGGCGATGGTTTCCATTTCCTCCAAGGCTTCGACAACTTCGCGAACAGCGACGGCCCCCTCTTTTGTAAATATCTGGTCGGACTCAATGACGAAGACTGCATCTGCCTTGCCCAACGACGCCCGCAGCACCGATGCAGAGGTTGAACGAGTTGGTAAGGACTCGGAAGCTGTTCTGTCTTCGATGGGAGACCGTTCGCCCGCTCCAATTGATAGCTGGTAAAGCTCGCCAGGCCACGTGGGGCGATAGTAGCCTCCGATCGCCATAACGGTTAAGAACGCAAGCAGGAACAAGCTAACCCGTGGGTAGTCAATGATCGCGGAGAATACTCGAGAAGAGTATGGGATGTGATCGCTATCTGGCACTGTGATTGCTACCTAGGCGCGACCCAAAGGACTTCACCAACTCTTCACGCGTCACTTTTCCATCGCTGTTGGAATCAATCGAGCCAAACGAATAGTCTCGGATGATTCGAGGAACTTCCGCTCTCACGACGGACGCATCTTGATTTGAATCGAAGCGTGCCAAAAACGCGTCAGCAAATGCGATCGACTCGAGCGACTCATGCCCGTGAATGACGTCAGGAACATCGTCTCCCCTTTTCGAATCGGCAACCCGGTGGGGGGTGTCGCTTTGATCGAGCGAGCGTGGCACAGCGACTTCAAAAAAAGCCACCGCCATTTCCTCCCACGTCTGGTCGCCCCACATCACGTAGTCATCTGGATTGGGATTGAACGGATTGTCACGCGAGTTGTCGAACGTCGCGGTAAAGGAAATCTGCTCAATCTCGCTTAGTGGGATTGGTTCCGTCCATTCGTAGGTGTGCTGCCAATTGAAGTCGTAGTGCGGAACCTGCAACACGACGGATTCGACGCCAGCTTTGCGTAACCGCATTTGAAAAGATTTTCCGCGAAGGTGCATATGTGGCATCGCGGCAAGGAGGATACCGTCCTTGGGTAACCGGGGCACGCTGGCAACCACTGCAAAATCCGCAACGTTCGGTGGGATCTCGAACTCCTGGTCAATACCGGCCAGTGTTAAGACTTCATGAGTCACCGATGCTTCGTCCATGAAATTCAAACCAATCTTAGTCTGATCGAAGTGTTCTTTTCCATCGGGTGTGTAATGCATTTGAAACACGAGCTTGGAGCCGGCTGGAATGCGACGAGCAAATCCTTCTGGAAACTCCGTCGCGCGTTGACCAGGTACATAGGCTGTTAGCCAGCCTATGCCATTGAAATCCTCTCCGTCTGGCGGCCGCACAAAAACGATGGCATGATGGACCACCTCGGTAGCACCAGGGATAACTTGTGCCGAAGATATCCATTTGTCTTCGTCCAATCCCGGATCGATTACAAAGTATTGGTAGTCGACGAAACCATTCGCCGCGACGGCATAGGGCTTTTCCCGCATCAACACGACAAGGTCCGGTTCTTTAGGTAACCGCCAGCCGTCCAAGTAGTTGGGTTTTTCCGGGAGCTGATCGGAATTGCCATAAGGCATACCGGCAGAGATCCATTCTCGGATTTTCGAAAGGGCCTCTGGCGGCATTTGGCGTGCGTTCTTGAATAAGCCATACTCAGGGTCTGCATGCCAAGGAGGCATTCGCCCTTGCTCAACGACTTCAACAATCATGTTTGCCCATCCGACCACCTCTTCATAACTCGAGATGTCGAACGGACCGATTTCTCCTGACCGATGGCATTCAAGACAATTCGAATACAGAATGGGCGCGACGTCTTTGCAAAATGTAACACCAGAGTTCGTCGAAAGCGGTTCTCGAAAAGTGATCAAGCAGCCAACGGGTTGCGTGGATGGGAAGGATACGGGCTCACCCGCCACTAACTCCTCGAGGGCTTTATATAGGTCCAATCGCGTGGGTGAAGCTCGTTTAATGCCTGGAGAAAACTGATCATCGATGCGTCCGCGGTAAGCAACGTTGCGATTTGTGTCGAGTACGACGACTTCAGCAGTGCGAGTCGCATTGAATCGCTTCGCCAGAGATTGGTCATGATCTTTTGCAAACGGAAATACAATCGATAGCTCCTTTACAAATCGACGTACCTCGATCTCGGAATCGTGTGGATTGCTATTAATTCCGATGAACTGAACACCTTTCCCTGCTAGCTGTCCAGCCATCTCATTGAGGCGCATAGCATAGGCTCTTGCAACAGGGCATTCGTTTCCAAGAAAAGCCAAAACGTAAACCGACTTAGATTTCTCATGTTTCGCAAGGTTGATTTGAAGTCCATCGAGCGTCACTAAGCGGATTTCGTCGGGGGAAGCCACTGTTTCCGCCGCCTTGGATGGCAAGCTCGAGACTAGCAGAGCAAGCCACCAAAGAGAAGCAAGCAAAAGTTGTGGTATTCGCATGGGCGGACTAGTGTCTTTGTCAGAAATCAGAAAATCCATTCCTTGAGCCTTCAGACCCACAAGCAAAATGCCTTTTCGTGACCCAATAGTCTCGACTGTAACATAAATGGACGCTTTTCGCTGAACGTCGGCAACGTTTTGGCGGAGTGTCTAAGAGTTTCGGGAGGGTGACGCTCCAGCGGAGCCCATAGTCGCAAAAGCTCGGCAGGAGCCCCGCTCGGGGATGCAAAAACATTGTTTTTCCTGCGCCATTAGGCGTTAGCCTTGGGTTCTCCCCAAAATCTTCCATCAAAATAACCGTCAGCGCGGCGTCACCCGTGGCTAGCGCCATCGGCCCATTCTTCGCCTCCACCATCCCTGTGTTAGGTAGTTGTTCCCTGAATGATTCATTCAAAACTTCGCTAGTATACTACGGAAGCTTTGCGGAAGAGCAAGCGTGCAAGTAGTACAAAAACCCAGTGAACTCGAAAGAATCCACTGGGTTTAGAGAACTATTTCATTTAGGCGAGGCTTCACCCAAATTTAATTGCTTGGCGGAGCACCTGGCATAGGCGGCATATTAATTTTACTCGGATCGGAGGCAGACGCAGGCTCCTTACTCGGGTCGGAGTTGCTTCCTCCGCATCCTATCAAGGAGGCTGACGCAGCAACAACGAAGAACAAAAATAGTCGAGTTAACAAAATCAATCCTTTTCTACTGAGACCAGAATTAAACAACATTACGACTGCAGAACCCAATTATCGCTCATCATTGGGAATAACATTTCCGTCGGCAATCCCGTTGAGAGCCAAGTAAGTTCGAAAGTCAACGCTCTCGGATACAAAGTTCACGCTGCCGTCACCGTATCCAGCGTTGAGTCCGCCAACATGGAAGCTCGAAGGACCAGGCCACTCTGTATTGATACCCCAATAGGTGATGTAGGTGGGGGTGTAAGAGTGTGGGCCAGCTCTAAACCAAGACCCATCAACCATTGGAGATCCATCGGGTTGAACAACAAGGGTTGGTTGCCCAGCCCAACCGGTGTGATTTGTCCCAAGAAACGCTGTACGAAACACGGCTTCGCCAGAAGAATTTCGGTGACGTACGATTCCAGCAGGAGCTATCGCTAGTTCACGGCCCCCAGTAAAGCCAGATGAGCTAGTTTCAGCGATGATAATTGTGTTGGAAGTACCATCAGTGATGTTCTTCAAGCCGTTCGTCCTCGTTACGCAAAACAACCCCGAGAAGTCACCAGCTGAGTAAATCAACCTGTTCCAAGGCTCACCCCAAGCTGGATCTAAAGCGGCCGTTTGCCACCAATGCAAACCCTCCGAACCAGCGTAATTGGTAATACCTAGTCTTGTAGTCACAGCTCCTCTCGTCATGGTTGTTGCATTATATACCGCCTCGTAGTTCGCATCAGACGGGCATCGAAGCGTAGGCAGAGTCGTCGCAATGAAAGGTTGCCCCCAAGCGGGCAGTCGATAATTGACGGTTGCGTAAAGCGGAGCTTGCTCGAGATTTGGCAAAATCGCCGTTAGCCATGTGTGATGGTAAGGAAGCGTATATGGCGCTGTGTTGCCGGGGCCCCAGACAACGCTGGCAGGAAACTTCTTGTAGGAGTCGTGATAGGTCTGCAGGGCTATTCCCACCTGCCGCACATTACTCGAGCACGACATTCTTCTGGCTGCTTCTCTTGCCTGCTGAATCGCAGGAAGCAGGAGCCCAGCTAGAATTCCGATGATTGCGATCACCACTAGCAGCTCGACCAGGGTAAAGCCCTGTCGGCTGCGTCTTCGAATTGAAAAACGCATCGGTAAAACTCTCTTTAGATCTGGAGAAAAGAAATGATAAGCTGCGGGGCGAATGCCACCGCAATGGTAAATCTAAGCGTAATATCGCCCCTAATCAAGTACAGTTTTGAGTTTTTTAACTTTTTCGAATTTATTTTGCGATTTGGCGTTCCATCTAGGTAATTTGCTCGGACCGCGTCGGATCATCACGCCTGTTCGTTTATGCGAGCCACTCGTTCCCGCTTTCACATGCTCCTACCGAGTCGCAAAATTCTTGGGCTTTCCAAGTTTCCGGATGATCTGAAATTCTTCCCGTCGAACAGGCTGGACGCTTAATCGTGATCCTTTCCTGAGCAGCTCCATGGCTTCGAGTCCTTTCACTTCACGTAGGGCCTGGAGCGACAGTTCCTGCTGGAAGATCGAATCCAGTTGAATATCGACCATAAACCATCGGGGCGTTTCAACTTTTGACTTCGAGTCATAATGCGGATCCTTCGGGTCGAATGCCGTAAAGTCCGGGTACGCTAGGGCTGAAACATGCGCTATACCAACCACCGCGGAAGGATTAGCGTTACTGTGATAGACCAGAACCGGATCGCCCACTCGCATTTGGTCGCGCATGAAATTGCGAGCTTGATAGTTTCGAACGCCATCCCAGCAGGTTGACCGATTTGGTGCCGCTGCAAGATCGGAAATCGAAAAAACATCCGGCTCCGTTTTCAAAAGCCAGTGGCTAATTATTCGGGTGAGTTTAGAGACCATTGAGTATGCAGTTATTGTTCGTGGTGGAACGTGTCTAGTTCCTGGGCGATTTAAAGAAGCTCTCTGATCGTGCCAATATTTTGGGCGCGCCGGGAGCGGTACTTTGTTCACGCCCCTCCGGGGCTTGAAACTCAAATTAATTGATGCTCCGGGAACTATCGTTCCCGGCAGGTGGCTATCGCGATCGGCTAAGTTTTCATCAGGCCGCCTTTTTTATCAAGCCATTTTTAGGCTCAGGATTTGCATTCTTGGTAGGATTGTCCGGATTTTCTGAAAAAATAGGTGATTCCTGAACGAACTCCGACAACTGGGGCTGGGACTTCATTGAAATCCACTGTTCCATGCATAGAATGCGACGTTGCAATGATGAAGTCGATCCAGAGATTAAACATGAAGACTAAATGGCTAGCAGCTCTGCCGGTATACAACGAGGCAAATAACGTTGACTCCGTTTTGGACGAAGTTGGCAAGTATGCGTCTAATGTCCTCGTTGTCAACGATGGCTCTTCGGATGCAACGGGAGCTAAATTGGCCTCGCGAACCGATGTGCGGGTCGTTAGTCATCCCGTGAACTTAGGATACGGCGCGGCACTGAAAACGGCTTTTCAATACGCAATCGAGGAAGGTTATGAGATCGTCGTAACGCTCGACTGCGATGGGCAGCATCAACCCGTTCGAATACCTCGCTTTGTTGCAGCTTGCCGAAACGCGGATATCGTTTCCGGAAGTCGTTATCTGAAGCAGTACGAAGGAGACAGCGTACCACCCGCGCAGCGAATGTTCATTAACAAGCAGATTACTCGACAAATCAATGATCGCTTTGGCCTGTTCTTGACCGACGCATTTTGCGGATTTAAGGCCTACCGAACTTCGGCGTTAAAACAATTAGATATTCAAGACGACGGGTACGCCATGCCGCTCGAATTATGGACGCAGGCCGCCATGCTCCACTTTCGCATCCTCGAAATACCGGTACCGTTGCTCTATCTTGACTTGAGTCGATCGTTCGGTGGGTCGCTTGATCAAGCTGAGGTTCGACTGGCTTACTATAACAAAGTGTTGGACGAGAGTATTGCCAAGATGCTTCAACGAGGGCACGCGATTCCAGATCGAGACAAGACTAGCAAAAAGGCCTGCGGTGGTGACGGGTCGTGAGTGAGTTCGCCAAATATAGGGCTCCCCTTCAGAACGAATCATACTTGTGCGAGCCTGCCGCAAGCACATGGGGTACCCATGCGGCTCGCTCCGGGGAACGCTTGTATGACAAGATTCGATGGAGCGGTCTCGAGCTTAATGAGATTCGAGAGGAGACACGCCACGACGCGATTCGGTTGTCGCATTGCAATACCAACTCGTGCACTGGTTTGGCGCACGAAGGTGTGGCGCACAGTGGTGCCAAGCAATCAAAACGATGGTATGTCGGCGGCCATCAGCCAGAACTTTTTCACCCAGGCGTTTGGTTTAAAAACTTTATCCTTTTTGAGGCAGCGCAACGCCAAGGAGCGGTCTCACTTAACGTCGTAATTGACCACGATTCATCCTCGCCTGTCTCGCTGACCGTTCCGTCTTTGAAAACCAGTGGCGAGCTAGCACTGCAGACGATTGCCGTCGCAAACACTTCCTCCGATTTGCTTATTGCAAATGTACCGTGGGAGCTTACGATTGATCGCGGGCAGATGGACTGGGCGAAGTTTGAAAGCGAGATTGTCGGGTTAGCAACTCGCTTGGGAATCGAACAACCGATTATCAGTACGATCGTTCCTATGATTCAACGGGCAGTTGCTGTGGGTACACCCGTCGGAAAAGCAATCGCCGGGGCGCGTCATCAAATCGAACGGGCATGCGGTATTAATAACCATGAAGTACTTTTCAGTCAGTTGGCCCAGGGGCGAGGATTCTCTGCGTTTGTCTTCG
>Ga0105045_10001443_pt1 | contig 19390 bp, 11 predicted proteins | sample MAT02_FD_78089 | JGI IMG/M metagenome (GOLD analysis project Ga0105045, IMG submission 78089) | Freshwater microbial communities from Lake Fryxell liftoff mats and glacier meltwater in Antarctica - MAT-02 (megahit assembly) | ecosystem: Environmental > Aquatic > Freshwater > Ice > Liftoff... | reverse complement strand
TCGAGACCTTTCTGCCAACAACAACAAACCCTGGTTTGAACAAAACAGGGTTGTGTATGATCGTTTTCGTTTAGAATTTATGGACCTGATTCAAAAGTGCATAAGCGAAGTTGGAAAAGTAGAAGACCTAGGAGATTTGGAGGCCAAAAAGGCAGTTTTTAGAATTTACAGAGACGTCCGTTTCAGTAAAAACAAGGATCCTTTTAAAAGTAATTTTTCCGCTATGCTGGCCAAAGCAGGCAAAAAAGAAATGTTGGGCTACGGGTTTTATACTCATTTTCAACCTGATGAATGTTTTATGGCAGCAGGCATATATGAACCAACACCAGAGCAACTGGCCAAGATCAGGCAGGAAATAGACTACAATGCGGAAGAGTTAAAAAGGATCATCTTAGAACCATCTTTTGTAAAAATGTTTGGCAAAATGGAAGGAAAACAACTTAAAACCACGCCCAAAAACTACGACAAAGCACATCCGGAAATTGAATTGCTTCGCTATACGCAGTTCTATTTTTCACATCCATTTTCGGAAAAAGAGGTTTTATCTGAAAATTTTCCCGCTAAGTTATCGCTGGCATGTCAGAAAATAAGACCATTTCTTACTTTTATGAATAAGGCATTGGATTGACGTTTTCCAACATGCATGAACTATTGTCAGGTAAAGTCGAAAATTAAGGTCAGCAATTATTACAAGAAGCTTACTATTTTTCTGATTTTCAATAAAATGGTCTATTAATTTCAAATTAGATTACAATTCAATTTTTTCGCTTCGAGAAATTCTACTACTTTTGCGGGCTAAAATTCAAGAGCTAGCGCTTTGAAATTCACCGAAATAAAAATATCAGGTTTAAAAAATGGAAATCATAATTTCCATTTTAAATTGAATTCCAGTTTCTTATCGGATTTTTCCACTTTATTTTTTGATCAGCCAAGGTTGGATGTTTATGTTGTTTTGAACATGTCAGAAACAATGATTAAAACGGATCTTAAAATGAAAGGACAAGTAGAATTGGTTTGTGATAGAAGCGATGAGACATTTGATTGTCAAATAGATAAAGAAATTACTCATTTCTTTAAAATAGGTGAAGAAGATAAAGAATTAAGTGATGAATTAGAAGTGATTAGTAAAGAAAGGGTTGCTTTAGATCTTGACCAACTCATTTACGATACTGTTGCACTTTCAATTCCAGCAAAAAGACTTCATCCAAAATTCGGAATCGAAGATTTTGACTCTGACTCAGACGGTTTTTTAGTATATACTTCCCAAAAGGAAGAAAAAATAGAAAGTGAAACAAGCGACCCCAGATGGTCGAAATTAAAAGAATTATCTAGTTTACAATAAAATGGCACATCCTAAGAGAAAGATTTCCAAAACCAGAAGAGACAAGCGAAGAACCCATCATGGTGCTGTTGCTAAGCAACTTGCATTATGCAGTACTACAGGTGAAACCCACCAATCGCACAGAGCTTATGTTGTGGAGGGCAACCTGTATTACAACAACAAAATGATTGTTGCTAATTTTCAATAATATATCTGAATAACCTCGGGAAAAACCTATTCACGCCGAAATGATCATAGCACTGGATGCGATGGGTGGTGATTTTGCGCCCAAGGCCACTGTAGAAGGCGCTATTCTTGCTCAACAATTGTTGAGTAATGAATGTGAAATTCTTTTGATTGGTGATGAGGATGCCATACATGCAGAATTAATAGCGCACAACGTACCACCAGATAAATTCACCATCATCCATGCATCAGAAGTGATTGAAATGGGTGAGCATCCTGCAAAAGCATTTCCTCAAAAACCCAATTCGTCAATAGCAATTGGGTTTGGTCTGTTGATGAGTGGAAGAATTCATGCTTTTTGTAGTGCAGGTAATACTGGTGCTATGATGGTGGGTTCCATGTTTACTATAAAAGCTTTACCAGGGATTATTCGACCTGCTATTATGGGGTATCTACCAAAAACCAATGGTTCTATTGGTGCTTTGGTTGATATAGGAGCCAATGCTGACTGCAAACCAGATCAGCTAAATCAATTTGCTGAATTAGGCGCTATATATGCAGAATGTATTTTAGACATTGTCAATCCAAAAATTGGTTTATTAAATCTTGGTGAAGAAGAGCAAAAAGGAAGTATTCTCACACAAGCTGCTTATGGTTTATTAAAAGCCAATTCTTCTATAAATTTTATAGGAAATATAGAAGGGAGGGATATTTTTAATGAGAAAGCAGATGTAATTGTATGTGACGGATTTGTAGGAAATGTTGTAACCAAAATGGCAGAACATTTTTATGAAATACTTCATGAGAGAGGCGTAAAAGATGAATTTGTGAACAACCTGAATTATGAAATTGTGGGAGGTAGTCCTATTTTAGGTGTGGACGGAAACGTGGTTATTGGTCATGGTGTTTCAAGTCCTTTGGCTATTAAAAATATGATACTGGTGGCTCAAAAAATGATTACTTCTAAAATGTTGGAACAGCTAAAGTCTGCTCTTTCAAAACCTATTGTTTCTTAATGGCAAATAAAATTCAGGCCTCTATAACTGCTATTGGTGGATACGTACCACCTGATAAGGTTACCAATGCAGACCTGGAAAAACTGGTTGAAACCAACGATGAGTGGATTTTCTCCAGAACAGGCATTCGGGAAAGAAGAATTTATAAAGAAGAAGGCAAAGGCACTATGAATATGGTGATGCCAGCCATTTGGGATGTTTTGGAAAAATCCAATACAAAACCAGAAGAGGTTGATTTCATTATTTGTGCTACTACCACTCCTGATTATGTTTTTCCTGCAACTGCCAATCTTATTGGTGCGGAAATTGGTGCTAAAAACGCTTTTGGTTACGATATACAGGCTGCTTGTTCAGGATTTTTATTTGCATTGGTTACTGGTTCTCAATTTGTGGAGACCGGAAAATATAAGAAAGTTTTAGTTGTTGGTGCCGACAAAATGTCAAGCATAATCAATTATCAGGATAGAACTACTTGCATAATTTTTGGAGACGGAGGCGGAGCAGTTATGCTTGAGCCGAGTGTGGATGGAAATGGTATTTGCGATAGTATTTTGAAATCAGATGGAGTTGGTGCACAGTTTTTAATAATGGAGGCAGGTGGAAGCCGACGACCCCCTTCCCATGAAACTGTAGATGCACGTCAACATGTGGTTAAGCAGGAGGGATCTACAGTTTTTAAATTTGCTGTTACCAATATGGCTGAAGTAGCTGCTGAGGTGATGGAAAGAAATAATCTCGTTGCAGATGACATTGCCTGGCTTGTTCCTCACCAGGCCAATAAAAGAATTATAGAAGCAACTGCCTCAAGAACAGGTATTCCTATGGAAAGGGTGATGCTAAATATTGAAAAATTTGGTAATACCACCAATGGAACCATTCCTTTGTGCCTTTGGGAGTATGAAAAGCAATTAAAAAAAGGCGATAATCTTATTCTGGCAGCTTTTGGCGGGGGATTTACCTGGGGAGCTATTTACCTTAAGTGGGCCTACAACAGTTAATAAGCACCGAGAGAATATGAAACCAAGTGAAATTAAAGATCTGATAGACTTTATAGATAAGTCTAATCTGGATGAAGTAAATATTGAAACTGAAAATTTTAAGATTTCAGCAAGGAAAAATGCAACCAAGGTAGTTGAACAAGTTGTTACCCATCTTGCTGCTCCGGTTATTGTTGCCCAGCCTTCAGCTGTAGTTGCTCAAAGGGAAATAGAAACAACTCCACGAATAGAAACGCCAGCTGCAGCACCTGTTCAGATTGGGAAAAAGCTTCTTGAAATAAAGTCTCCAATGATTGGGACTCTTTATCGTTGCCCCTCACCTGATAAACCTAATTTTGTTAATGTTGGTGACGAGGTTAAGGTAGGACAGACCGTTTGTATAGTGGAAGCGATGAAGCTGTTTAACGAAATTGAGTCTGATATTGCAGGAAGAATTGTAGAAATCAAATGTGAAAATGCATCTCCTGTAGAATTTGACCAGATTCTATTTATAGTTGAGCCAGCATAATTCATTTTTAATCAGGACTATACATGTTTAAGAAAATTCTGATCGCCAATAGGGGCGAAATTGCATTGCGCATTATTCGAACCTGTAGGGAAATGGGAATTAAAACGGTTGCAGTATATTCTACTGCCGACAAGGAAAGTCTTCATGTTCGATTTGCAGATGAAGCAGTTTGCATAGGCCCACCGCTTAGTAAAAGTTCATATCTGAATATTCCGAATCTGATAGCCGCAGCTGAAATAACCAATGCAGATGCAATTCATCCTGGTTATGGATTCCTTTCTGAGAATGCTGGTTTTTCTAAAGTTTGCCAGGATTATGGAATTAAATTTATTGGTGCCACACCGGAAATGATTAATGCCATGGGAGATAAGGCAACCGCCAAAGCTACCATGAGAAAGGCGGGTGTTCCAACGATTCCCGGTTCGGACGGTCTTTTGGAATCAGTTAAAGAAGGAATTAAAATCGCTAATAAAATTAAGTACCCAGTTATTCTGAAAGCAACAGCTGGAGGTGGTGGACGTGGTATGCGGGTAGTAAATGGCGATGATGAGTTTGAAAAGGCCTGGAACGATGCCAAAATGGAGTCTGGTGCCGCTTTTGGAAATGATGCATTATATTTAGAGAAATTTGTTGAAGAACCAAAACATATTGAAATTCAAATAGTTGGAGATCAATATGGAAAAGTTTGTCATCTTTCTGAACGGGATTGTTCAATTCAAAGAAGGCATCAGAAACTGGTAGAAGAAACGCCTTCACCAATTATGACTCAAAAACTTCGGGAGAAAATGGGTGAAGCCGCTATAAAAGGCGCTAAATCAATTCGATATGAAGGTGCAGGAACCATTGAATTTCTGGTAGATAAAAATGGAGATTTCTATTTCATGGAAATGAATACCAGAATTCAGGTTGAACATCCGATTACAGAGGAAGTTACTAATTTCGATTTAATTAAAGAGCAGATTAAGGTAGCTGCCGGAATTCCTATTTCTGGTAAAAACTATTTTCCAGAGTTTCATGCAATGGAATGCAGGATAAATGCTGAAGATCCTGCAAATGGTTTCAGACCTAGCCCAGGAAAAATTACCAATCTGAATTTGCCGGGTGGTCATGGTGTTAGGGTAGATACCCACATTTATGCGGGATATACAATACCATCCAACTACGATTCCATGATTGCAAAATTAATTGTAACTGCAAGGACCAGAGAAGAAGTGATCGTTCGAATGAAAAGAGCATTACAGGAATTTGTGATTGAAGGTGTAAAAACTACGATTCCATTTCATATAAAGTTGATGGATGATCCACAATTTCAGGCAGGAAAATTTACAACAAAATTTTTGGAAACATTTGATTTTTCGAATTTATAAAGATCTTAAAATCTTATTCCTGTTTATCTTTATTGCCCTTCCAGTCGAAGGGCAATTTCGTTTTGATAAGGATTTTAAATTAAAAAATAAGGAAGTAGTTGCTGTTTATGATCGGTTCGCAAAACTTCCACAACTAAAAGGATCAAGTTATGGGATTATTGTGAAAGATGGATCAACCGGGCAAAACCTTATTCACTATAATGAAGAACTAAACCTGATACCGGCCTCAAATATGAAGCTGCTTACTAGTATGAACGGTTTAAAGAATTTGGGGGCAGGTTTTACTTTTAAAACTAAAATTTTGGTTTCAGGTCCAATCAAAGATGGCGTTTTGAAAGGAAGTTTGTGGATAGAAGGCGCAGGTGATCCCACTATTTATTCTCCAGATAAAGAGAAATTTAGTGGCGGTTTTTTTAAAAAATTGATTCAGATATTAAAAAATTCGGGCATTCAAAAAATTGAAGGTCAGTTGTATGCAAAGGAAATCAATAATCCCTACTCAGGAATTCGTTCAGATTGGAGTTGGAGTGATGTCGGGAACTACTACGGAGCTGGTATTTATCCCCTAAATATAAATGAGAATCAATATGCACTTTTTTTATCAGCCACAAGGAGGGGAAAAGATGCTAAAATTATAAAACGTGATTCCCTTTCAGATGTCGAGATAACCAATGAAGAAGTTGTAACAGATGGTCCCAATACGCCGGATCTTGCGTATATTTATTGGAAGCCAGGATCTGCAAATGCAAGAATCGCAGGTTCGCTTCCTCAGGATTCAAACTTGCAAAAGGTGAAAGGTGCTCTTCAAAATCCGGAAAAGGTGTTTTTTAAGGTGCTGATGGTTCAATTATCAAAAGCTGGAATTGTTTTGGAAGGCAAGCAGTTTGAATTAGAACCCTTAAAGGAAATTGGATTTGTTGAGTCTCCTTTGTTAAAGGAAATTGTGAAGGAAGTAAACCTGCTTTCAAATAACCTGATGACCGAATCTATTGCGTTTGCTTTGGCAAAAAGAGAAGATAAACTGGACGAAAGTGGGTGGACTCAATTGGCCAGATTTGCAAATCAAATTAATTGTCCACAAGGATTTTATCTGGCTGATGGCAGCGGACTTTCACCCTCCAACCGGATTAGTCCTGAAGGTTTTTGTAAGGCACTGTTCTGGGCCAGAAAGCAATCGTTTTATACGGATTTAATGGCCTCTCTTCCTGTTTCCGGCACGAGTGGTACTATGCGAAATTTTTGCAAATCAGCAATGGCAAAAGGCAAAATCCAGGCAAAAAGTGGTACGCTTACCCGAACTTTATGCTACAGTGGGTATGTTAAAGCGAAACGTGGGGATCTTGTTTTTTCAATTATGATTAATTCTTATTCGGGAAATTTTAAGGCAATGAAATCTGAATTGGAGAAGATTATGGAATCTTTGGTTGAAATAAAATAGTCAACTTCTTGAATTACAGCAATGTAACTGTAAGATATATATTTTCCGCTACTTTATTATTTTATGATACAGTTATCAAAAGTAGCCAATGAATAATTGAAGAGTTTATTCTAAATTTTAGAAAAAATCTATTAGTGAATAAACCGTAGGAGAGAATAGCAAGCCTGACAGTCATTACCTGTTTTTATTTCTTTACACAAAAAAAAATCCCGCGTAATACGCGGGACCTTTACTTTATTTCTAAACCCTATTTATGATCTTTCGGCCTGAGCCAATTTTTTTGTTCTCTAATACTGTTAAGGAAGGATTCAGATACTATTTCAATGGCAATATACGCCTTATAATGAATTTTTATTGTCTTTTAGCATTTTAATTCTATTAGACTTTGTTTTCTATTTTTTTAAAAGTTAATTTTTAAAACCTATCCGCTTGATAGTCGGGTGGGCTTTTCTTTTTATTCGTATTGATCTCTCTCAGTGCGAACAATACAAAGGTGATGCATTCAGATTGATTTTTACTACATCAATTCTGATGAATCTTACTTGTATAGAAACTAAGATTTAACACTTGAAACTTGATTGATCAATGATAGAGTGCAGCACTGGGTGTTTATCCAAAATGCTGAAAAAAAGGTTGTTACCTGGTTATTTAAATTTAAGTAAAATTTTAAAATCGCTATATTCAAAATGTAAGTTTGATGCAAATGGCTAAAATTTATACCTGAATTGGACAACCAAATCTGTCCGCTGGTTGCCATTGATGAGTTCATTGCCAGAACCAATCGTTTTTGCATCTCTTTGGATGGTCCTGGCAATCCTGATCCAGACATCTATTTTTCGGGTTGGGGTAAATTGAATGAGCGAATAAAAACGGACCCCTCTTCCATTTAAAGCTGGAATTGAAAATGCGTACAATACATTTTTTTCATACAGGTATTGCCTGTTGTTGAAATCATCGGTATCAAAAATGCTGAATCGGTTACTGATGCTGAATTTCCCAAAGTCAAGATTGAGGTCTTGTGAAATGGCTATTCCGTAGGTTTCCGGTTTCCCTTTCTCTTGTTTCCAAAGACTTCCCTGAACCCTGGTTCGAACCGATAACCAGTTGGTGGCTTTTGCATCTGCTTGTATTACCCAGTTTTGTCTTCTTGTGGTTACCAAAATATCTGTCAAACCTTCATTTGCTGATAAATTTCTAAGCTTCGATTCATTTCTATATTGAATAAAAAAAGAAGCTGTTCGAGATGGCGAATAGGTTATTCTGGAAAGGTACTCATCGCCCCAGCTTGGCCCATCGGCCTGGAATGCCAGGTAAGGAAATGAAAATCTGTCATAGTAGGCAGCTACCAACCATTTGGGATGTGCCCTATATTTTATGCCCCAGTAAATCCCCTTTTCGTTCATATTTCTTGTAGCTTCTCCAAAGCCGTTGCTATAAAATGCATGGTAACCTTTGGAATAATTTCTGCCAACCATACTCACATCCAGACCTTTGCCTATACTTCCCACAAGCCCGCCTACTGTAGCATGTCCGCCACCTTTGCTTAGTGCACTTTCGCCAAAGAAAGAAAAATTCTCATAATTATATTGGCCTGAAAAACTGATATTCTGATTGTTATCTCCATTAAAATCAAATTGGTTATAAATTGTTGGCCGGCGTATTATCGGAAACTGATATTGAATGGTAGTAGCCAAAGCACCAAGTTCCCATTTTCCAGACTTCTCCTTATATATAATAGAGGTAGCCAACATGTCTTCTCTGTTCGATTGCTTATTTCTAAGTTCAGTTGGTGTTCTATGAAATCCTGTGATGTTGATGGAAGAAGCATAGTTTTCAACAAAATCATTGTCAAAAGTATCAGACAAGGCTTGCACATTGCCATCTACAAACTTTCGGCTTACAAGTGCCGTAATTTCCAGGTTTTTAAATCCGACCGTTGCTGCGCCACCTCTAAAAAATAAGCCTTCCAAAACTGAAGTGTAAGGTTTTATACCAATACTGGAGCGCCTAACCGTGGTGATGGGTTCCGAGCCTTTTCCTACACCAAAACCTGCCGAATAAACCAAGCCCTGGCCAAACATATATTGATAATCTCCAACCACAACTTTTTTGAAAATGCCTTTATTTTCTACCATAAAATGGGCAGACCAAAAGTCCAATCCATATTGTTTGGTATTGGAATTCCACTTTAATTTTTCTCCCGGATCCTTTTCACCAGTAAAACCAATACTAAAATCTTTAACATGGCTAACCCGATAGCGTAGAAATATTTTATTGGGATCTCCTTCATATCTTGTTGGCAAATCGCCATTGGCATTGGGCTCACCTTTGGTATATCCTTTTTGTTCTTCCAAAGTTCGCGATCCTCTTACTATTAAACTATTGTTGGGCTCAGACAAGATTCTTTTCCAAATCCCTTTATTATCCTGATTTAGAGGTGTTTCATTTACGACCGCAAAAGGTAAAAGTGCATAAATCGTTTTTTGATCAAATGACTTGATGCTTTGTAACTCATAAATAGAAAGTAGTTTTCCCGATTTTTGCCTCCACTTTAGTAGTTCCTGAACTTGCTCCTCGCTCAATATATAGGTGTTGCGTAAATCAACAGCTGTAGCCTCATTTAGGTCAATCGGATTAGAATAAAGCAACAAAAGTTGTTCATACAAATCTTCATAATTGGCATCTGCGCTTTGTAAGTTGAATAGATTTTCAATAAAATCCTCCATCTGAATTTCTGGCCTGGGGTAAGTCTGAGCCAAAGAAACATAAGAAAACCAACTGCTGAAAAAGCAAAAAAGAATAATTCTTTTAATCATTGAACCTCCTTTTTATCTTCAGCTTTTTTATCCGCTTGCTTGCCAATCAAGAAGTTAATCCCTATTGAATTGGTCCATCCAAGCTGTGGATGATTTGCTATTGCATAATCGAATTGAAAGTTTCTCCACTGGATGCCCAAACCACCAGAAACTTGCTCTATTTGGGATGAAAATCCAGTTCTAATCCAAACCTTTTTAACGAATTCATATTCTAAGCCTATTTTTACTATGCTTTTTAAATCGAGGTCTTTCTGAACTTCGGACAATAATTTGACCTTTGCATTTGGAAGAAAAGCAATACCAGCCCTTACAATGGTTGGAATCCTTTCTTCTTGGAATTCAGAAGCTTTGGTTTGGGTAATATTTGAAATTGAAGCTGCAAAATGTAGTTTTGATGTGAGCCTGGCAAGCCCACCAAAGTTCAATAAAAAGTAATGTCTTGTTGGAAATTCTGTTGCCGCCGTTTGAGCCCACTGGCCTTGAATGCCTATAGAAGCAATTCCAAATGCTTTGGCCCAACCTAAACTAGCCTTTGATTGATTAAAAAGATCTGAACCAAACCGTGAAGCGCCAAAACCTAAAGTTCCATATTTTTCACTAACGGTTGCAGCTGAAAATGAAATTTGATTTAGTGCCTGTAGGTTGTATCTATTGTCAAATGCAACACCTAAGCCGCCTTGTTTCAGCCAACCTATGGCGCCAATATTATTATGTACAGACCAAATATCACTATATAAAATACCAATCTGACCTGATCCAACTGACCTGCTGCCTAGCACAAAACCTTCTCCACCAGCAAAAATGTTTCCGAAGCAAAAGCAAGTAAAGAACCCTGCCAAAAGCGGAAAGCGAAAATATAAAACCGTTACCTTCATTAAATTTTAAGTAACGGCAAGTTTAATTTAAATTTAAATTCTTTCCACGATTTTAACCAAAAGATTACATTTCTAAGGTCATTTGATTTCTTTATAAGGTTCAGAAACCGAATCAATTATATTTGTAATACCTAAAGAACGCTAATGTTCAGATTTCTAATCCTATTATATTTTATATTTTTAATTGATTATCAGGTGTTTGCTCAGTGGCGAACTCCGAAATATTCAAACGAATACCTTTCAATTGGCGTAGGAGCCACTGGTTTGGCCATGTCTGGCGCTCAAACTGCATTCGTAAATGATGTAACTTCTGGCTATTGGAATCCAGCTGGATTGGCAGATCAGGAGAAAAAAAACGAACTTATGCTCATGCATGCCAGTTATTTTGGAGGCATAGCAAACTACGATTATGGTGCATTTTCAACTAAAATTGATAGTACAAGTACTTTGGCTATTTCCTTTTTGCGTTTTGGAGTGGATGATATTCCAGATACAAGATATTTGATTGACCAGGGGCAAGTAGATTTTAGAAGGATTTCTACTTTTTCATCGGCAGATAATGCGCTATTTTTCAGCTATGGAAAAAGAAATGTTTGGATTAAAGGTCTATCCGTAGGAGGTAGCTTAAAGATCATTTATAGAAACGCAGGAAAATTTGCCAATGCATGGGGATTTGGTCTGGATGCAGGCATTAGGTATTCTTACAAAAAATGGAAGTTTGCGTGCATGGCCAGAGATATTTCAACTACTTTTAATGCCTGGAGTTTTAATACCACTGAATTTGAAGATGTTTTTGCAACTACAGGAAATGCTATTCCGGTAAATTCTGTGGAGGTAACGCTGCCAACCTGGACATTTGGAATGGCAAGAAAGGTAAATTTATTTAAGGATAAACTTTCCATATCGCCTGTAATTGATTTAGTTACAACCTTTGACGGTAAAAGAAATACACTTATTTCCGAAAAATTATTTTCAATTGATCCAAGAATAGGATTGGAACTATCTGCATTTAAAGTGGTTTATATTCGTTCAGGTTTGGCCGGTTGGCAAAAAATAAAGAATTTTGAAAACGGTAGCGATTGGCAATATCAAGTCAATTTTGGTGTTGGTTTAAAATGGAAAGCCATTGGTATAGATTATGCCATAACCGATTTAGGTAATCAGGCAGAGGCTCTGTATAGCCATATTTTTAGTATTAAAGCAATGTTCTAACCTTATGTTTTTATTATATAAAGCAAAACAATTAACTAGTAAATTAAGCTGGAGTTTATTGATATTCAGTGTATTGTATATTAGTAATGGATTTTCTCAATCTGCACCTACATATATTGACTGGGTAAAAACCGGACAAACCTATATGCAAATTAAAGTTGCGAAGGATGGAGTTTATAGAATTCCAGCTTCTATTATTGCACTAAATTTTAATAATCTTTCTACGCTCAGTGTAAATGGGTTTCAAATCTTTCGAAGAGGAAAAGAAGTTGCAATTTTAGTAAATTCAGGAACTGATAATTTGCTTAATGGCAATGACTATATAGATTTTGTTGGCCAGATAAATGATGGAGAGAGTGAATTAGAAATGTATCAAAAGCCATTAGTTGCTGTAAATACACTCAGATCTATTTATGACGATACCGCTCATTATTTTTTAACGCATACTCCATCTTTAGACGGGAAAAGAGTAGTAAATAATGGATTAAACAACAATAGTTCAATTCCTTTTGAACCCTATGCATGGCGTACCGCAATAAAATTTTATTCAAAAGCCTATTTCAAAGGAAAAGGTATTCGTAATGAAATTACACATTCTTCATATTTTACAGCAGGTGAAGGATGGGTTGGCTCACCATATAGTTCTGAGTTTGATGGATCTGGCTTTGCAAATCAATATAAAAATGCAAATGGTAGTAGTAATTACGACGGAGCTAATAACATGAAAGTTGATGGCATTCAAAATATCTATAGTGCTGGTCCAAAACCTATTTTGGAATTGTTGGAAATAGGTAGAGTAAATTTTAATCATAAGGTTGAATTATTATTAAGCAGTAATCAGGTTTCAATTGATACATTCCGGTTTTCTGGTGTTGGAGCTTATACGTATAAGAGAGAATTTCCATTGAATCTTATTGAGAATGGTGCTTTGCAATTTTGGGCCGTTTCAAGATTGCGGTCAAACTTAGCAATTGGTTATGGAAAAGTTAAATATCCGGCAACTTTACAAATGCCAAATATCTTTACAAGTTTGGCTTTTGAACTTCCTGCAAATGCCAACAACTATTCAAGGTTGAAGTTAGAAAATGTAGGCTCATTACCAGAGCTTTATGACATTTCTAATCCATTGGTTCCAATCAGGATTGGCGTAGGATTTTTAGGTGGGTCTTATATTGCTGGAGTAGAAAATACTGTCAATAGCAGGCGATTGATTATTCAAAATCAACCATTTTTGGTTGGGAATTCAACTGTTAAAAAAATAAATTTTACAAGTTTTAATCCATTGTTGTTTGATTATGTGATAGTTACACACCCAAAATTACGTACGCCAACGCAGGGATACTCTGATCCGGTTCAGGCGTATGCAGATTTCAGAAAAAGTCCTGAAGGTGGGAATTACAAAGTGTTGGTTTTGGAAATTGATGAAATCTATCAACGATTTGGTTACGGCGATAGGATACCATTGGCAATTCGAAATTTAGGTGGTCTGTTTGTTCAATCCAATGCAAAGCTTAAAACAATGTTTTTAATAGGAAAAGGTTATACGGTTGAATCCCGATATAGTCCTACATATTGGAAAGAAAATCTTGTGCCTACATTTGGAACCCCGGGTTCAGACAACGCGTATGCACTTGGACTTGGAGAACCTGGCAGGACTATGGCATTTCCTGTAGGAAGACTAGCTGCCAGAAGTCCTGAACATGTGGCTATTTATTTGAATAAAGTAAAAGAAACCGAAGCATTTAAGTATAACGACCTTTGGAAAAAGAATATTTTTCATATCTCAGGCGGAAAAGAGGTAAATGAACAATCGGCATTTACTAATATAATGAGAAATGAAGTGGCAGCAATTGCTTCTGCAAAGTATTTCGGGGCAAAAATTGGTCATTTTAATAAATCTATCAACAGAACAGTAGAATATGTAAATGTCAAAAAGGTTTTAAATGATGGATTATCTTTATTAACTCTTTTTGGGCATTCTTCAGCTTCTACCTCAGATGTTCAAATTGGATATGCTTCAGACGTAACACAAGGCTTTAACAATGTTGGTAAGTATCCGATGGTTATTATCAATGGTTGTTTTGCAGGAAATTTATATGACGGTGGAATTTCTTTAAATGAAGATTGGATTTTTGCGCCTAATAAGGGTGCTGTGTTATTTTGGGCTACTTCTGACGAAAGCTTTTCTGGATATTTAAGAGAGCACTTAACACATTTTTATAATGTAGCCTTTGCGGATTCTACGTTTTTTGGAAAATCCTTTGGAGAAATTCAAAAAGAGACAATGAAACGATATTTGAAGGTCTTAACCTCTCAACCCGATTTAGATTCTGCCTTTATGCAGCAGTTTAATCTACATGGAGATCCGGTAATTAAGGTATTCGGTGGTTATAAACCTGATTATAAAACAAGCAATCAAGAAGTTTTTTTAACACAGACAAGCCCAACAGCAAATTTACCTTTCTTGAGAGTGGCTGCGGTTGTAAGTAATTTTGGTAGGTTCACAAATGATTCATTAGATGTGAGTGTTCGTCGCAGATTTTCAAATGGAGTAAGCAGCTCGCTTTCTTTCCGGCTTAAATCCATTTCTTATAAGGATACATTGTATTTTGACCTTCCTCAAACAGAAAACTTTGAATACTTCGGAAATAATCGAATAGAAGTATCTGTCGATTTTCAAAATAAAGAATCCGAACTTGATGAAAATAATAATATTGGAGTTATTGAATTCTTTCTCCCCTCTACAGGCATATTACCTTTATTTCCCAAAAACTATTCCATCGTATCATCTAGAAATATTAAATTGATAGTTCAGAATTCTGATTTTCTTGCCCCAGGAAGACGATATATTTTCGAAATTGATACTTCTGCATATTTTAATTCTCGTTTATTTTCCAGGTCAGAACCAATATTGGGTGGAAGTCTTTGTTCATGGGAATATAATTTACCAATTGCCAGAGATAGTACAGTTTTCTTTTGGAGGGTTAAATTTGCAGATCAAACAGGTCCAACTGATACTACCTGGTATCGCCAAAGTTTTGAATACATTAATGGGTCTCCTACGGGATGGGCTCAATCTAATTTTGAGCAATTTTCAAAATCGGTTGATGAAGGTGTCGCTAAAGATTATCAACAACGGAAGTGGATATTTCCCAAAAAATCAGTTCGGTTAGAGGCTTCCATTTCTGGAGGAGGAAAACGAAGTTCAAATGTATATAATTTAACTCTTGATGGTATTCCCCTTTTAAAAGCTGGGGTTAATACATCTGATTGCTATAATCGTAGTTTTCCGGTATTTTGTGGAATTTTACTAGATGGGTGTTCGCTAAAACCCAAATTTTGGAATTTTATTAACAAAACAGAACTTGATTATCTTGCAGGATGTGGAAGAGAGCCCTTTTCTGTTAATTATTTTAGTTATGTCTATTCTAATTTTGCCAGTCTTAAGCAAAATTTTTCGAGTTACATTGAGTTAATAGCACAAGAAGGTGATTATGTTATATTATTTCCAGTAGATTCTACAAGGGCACCACTAAGTGAACTGATGGAAACTATTTTGCCATTTGTACCTCTCATTGGGGTTGATCCTTTAAGTTTAAAAGATATTAAACAGGGAGATCCATTCATTATTATAGGTCAGAAAACAAAGTTGCCTTCGCCAGGTATGGCTCAGGTAATGCTTCCCGATTTTAATTCCAGTATTAAAAGTACAAATCAAACTATTACAGTTTCAAAAACTTTTTCTTCTTCTTGTTCTTCAGGTGAAATCACATCTACTAAAATAGGCCCGGCTTCTGCCTGGCAAAAAGTTTTTAACAGATTTGGAAATACAGATAGCCCACTCACTGATGAATATTATCTTGAATTAAAGGGTATTTCACTTTCTGGAAAAGATTCCATTTTGGTTAAAAAAATCGAACAAAATCCTTTGGACATTTCATATATAAACGCAGATTCTTTTCCATACCTGCAATTGAAAGCTTATGTTTTAGATACGATAAACAATACCCCAGCTTCTATTAAAAGATTGATGGTTACTTACGAAGGTGTTCCGGAAGGAGTTATCAATACTTCTGTTTTTGGATTTGACGAGTATAAAAAAGCAGACCGCCAGGAAGGAGATTCTATTGGTTATAATTTTGCTTATACAAACATCTCAAATAAAGTATTTAGAGATTCTGTTAAAGTTCAATTTACTTTAAATGGAAATCAAACTACAATCAAGAACCTGGGTAAACTTCCTCCTGACTCTACGGTAAAGTTTAGTTTTCCTAAGATTGGTACTCTTGGAAAAGTTGGTTCTAATCAACTTTTAGCGTATGTAAATCCTAAAATTCAGCCAGAGGAATATTATGAAAATAATGCTCTTAATCTTAATTTTAAAGTATTAGGTGATAAGATCCAACCAGTTTTGGATGTAACATTTGATGGGGTGAAAATAATGAACGGTGATTTTGTATCTCCTACACCAGCCATTGCTATTTCTCTAAAGGATGAGAATAAATTTTTGTTAAAAGGAGATACAAATGGAGTTTCTTTGTTTTTGACCAGACCTTGTCAAGGTTGTATGGTTGAAAGAATCCCTTTAAATTCTCCAATGGTGAAGGTTTATCCTGCAGGAAAGGACAACCTGTTCAGGCTTGAATATAAACCTGATAAACTAGAAAATGGAAATTATAGAATTGCAGTTGAAGGTAGTGATGTAAAAGGAAACGCTTCAGGAATAAATAATTATCAGGTTGATTTTCAGGTTTTAGACCAAAAAACAATTACCAATTTCTTTCCTTATCCAAATCCATTTTCTACTTCCTGTCAATGGGTATTTACCCTGACCGGCGATTTTCCTGATGATTTTAAAATTCAAATCATGACTGTAACCGGAAAGGTTGTGAGGGAAATAATGAAATCCGAACTTGGGCCGTTGCGCATAGGAAATAACATTACTCAATATCGATGGGATGCCACCGATGAATTTGGCGACAGGCTGGCCAATGGCGTATATTTATATAGGGTAGTTATGAAAGACCCTTCTACCTTTGCTCAACGGGAGACCGCTGCGGATAAAACCTTTACAAAGGGTTTTGGAAAGCTTTATATCATAAGATAAACGACTGATAAATAAGAGCTTGAAAATTTTAGTAAAGCACCTCGGCAGGTGCTTTTTTTGTTTTCTTATTTTCCATTTGCCAGGTATTTCACAAGACAGGATACTGCATGGTTTTGTAAAAGATGCGGCAACTGGAAAATCAATTCCTTTTCCACATTTGGTTGTGGATGGAAATCTTGAATTCATGGCGGATATGGAAGGTCATTTTTCTATTTCGGTTCCAACTGGCAGTCATAAAATTGTAGCTAAAGCTTATACATTCCTGGAGTCTGAGCTTGTTTTTGATGTTGAGGATTCTGTACAATTGTATCTGTATTATGCACATCCATTCACTTTTCAAACCATTACTACCCCTCCTGCCAAAAAGATTATTTCGGCTATTAAAAGAAGTAGATCTAAAATAGATCCTTCAAAAGAGAAAAATATTCAATATACGAGTTACAATAAGTTTATTATAACGACAAGTCATATTTCTGCTCTTAAACTATATTTAAAAAACCTTATTACTATTTTTAGTAGTAAAAGAATGACTTCTTTTGGAGTGGATCATCACATTTTATTGATGGAGTCTTCATCTAAAAGGCAATTTAAGAATTTTTACAACCAACATGAAAATGTTGTAAGTTCCAAGGTTTCTGGTATCAATAAACCACCTGCCCTTTCTTTAGTTTCTGGTTTTGAGCCTCTAAGTATTTTTGAACCATTTTTAAGAATTGGTTCGGGGAAATTTATCTCCCCATTGGCTGGAAATCCAAATAAACGATACATTTTCTTTCTTCAGGATAGTATAAAAACAAAAGAACGAACCATTTATGTAGTTAAATTTAATCCAAAATCTCTTCGTAATAAGGACTTGCTTCAAGGCATTCTATATATTTCAAAAGATCCGGTAGGTGTAGTTGCATTTCAGGTTTGGCCTGCATTTGATAGGGAAAGTACATTTAGCTTGCTTCAAAAGGCAGAAGTTTTGCCGAGTGGTAGATGGTTTCCTACCCAAATTAAAACTACTTATCAACGTTCAAGGTTGGGGTCCCTAAAAATTCCTATTGAAGCCTCCAGTAAAACCTATATTTTTAATATTGAGAAGTTGTCCAAGTCAGATTCTCTCCATTTTGACGAGGTGATTTTTGATTTCCAAAACGATTCTTTACACAGAGAAGAAGAGTTTCCTCCCAGATTGCGGCAAGAGCGGTTGAGTTTAAAAGATAAAAATACCTATTCTTTTTACAATGAGCTTGGCTCTCTAAATGGGATTGATAAATACCTGACTTTTGGCCAGAAATTAGTAACGGGCAGAATTCCATTTGGCATGGTAGATTTGGTTTTTAGAAAAGCAGTTACTGTCAACGATTTTGAAGGACTTAGACTCGGATTTGGTTTGCAAACCACAGAAAAACTATCAAAAAAAAATCAGTTTGGCGGATATTTTGGATATGGATATGGCGATAAGCGTTGGAAATATGGTTTGAATTATCAGTTTACCAGAAACTCTACGCAGTCCTTTACGCTTAATTATCAAAATGATCTTTCAGAACCTGGTATCCATCCCTTTGTTTTTAATAAAGTTCAGTATAATTCCGAACAATTAAGGCTTATTAGAATTCCAAGATTTGATAGGCTTCATGTTGTTGAATTTGGGTTTAATCAATTGCTTAGACGAAATTTAATTTCAAGAACATCTTTTGAGACAGGCCGACGAAGTTTTCTGTATAATTATACATATATACCTAAACCTGAGTTGAATGGTTTTGGTGTTTCTGAGCTGAAGGTAGGTTTGCATTGGTCGCCAGGAGAGCAATTTGTAAGATATGGCAATGATAAATATTCTCTGGCAAGTCGTTTTCCTGATTTTTGGATCCAGTTTTCACAAGGTTTGAATGGCATCACAAAAGAGAGTTTTTCCTATTCAAGGTTGGAAGCCAAAATGCAGTGGACCCGAAGAATTCTTGGTTTGGGAGAATTTGGCATTCAATTGGTTGGAGGGCTTGCCAGCAAAGGTGTTCCTTATCCTTTGCTTTTTTCTTCACGGGCTTCTTACAGAGAAATTACTTTTTTATCTTATAATTCATTTGAAACCATGCGATATAATGAATTTACGAGTGATCAATATTTTAATGTTTTCATTTCACATAAGTTCAGTAGGATGCAAATTTCAACCTTGCCCTATCGTCCATATTTCACTTTACTTCATAATATGGGATGGGGCTCTGTTTCCCAGCCGGAATTGCATAAATTTGTTGACGTAAAATCCATGCCCTTTGGGTATTATGAATCTGGTTTGTTTCTAAATGACTTGTTTTTAATTCCTCTGCTAGGCGTAAATCTAGGAATAGGAGGCGGGGTATTTTTAAGATATGGACCTTATTCGCTTGAGGGATATTTGGATAATCTTGCCATTAAGTTTTCTACAAGTTTAACGCTTTAGAATTCTTCAACTGGAGATTTTAATATGATTACATCAGTAACTCACAACCTTTTTTCAATACTCAATATCGCATGTTGAGACAACTGTTTTGGATTTCTGCCAATCCATAGCCTCATTTGTG
>Ga0105045_10001442_pt1 | contig 19390 bp, 19 predicted proteins | sample MAT02_FD_78089 | JGI IMG/M metagenome (GOLD analysis project Ga0105045, IMG submission 78089) | Freshwater microbial communities from Lake Fryxell liftoff mats and glacier meltwater in Antarctica - MAT-02 (megahit assembly) | ecosystem: Environmental > Aquatic > Freshwater > Ice > Liftoff... | reverse complement strand
TGACGACTTGCGGCCCCATCCGGGGGCGGCAACGCTCGCCACGTGCTGATCACTCCCGCACCACCGACTCGCAGCACCCTCACGGGCACCGCCGCGATAGCGATCGCGATCCTGGGCAGCGTGGCGGCGCTCGCTCTGTCGGGGTGCGGTTGGTTCGACGACCCCAACGCACCCCCACCGACGTTGCCGCCACCCGCCGAGGTCGACGTCGCCTACGGGCCGGCGCCAGGGTGCATCGGACCCGACGGCGACTGCGGTGGCTCCCAGCAGCTCGACATCTACCGCTCCCCCCTGCCCGGTCCGAACCCGGTCCTGGTGTGGGTCCATGGCGGCGGTTTCGTCTCAGGCGACAAGGCGGGCGTCGAGGAGCGTCTGGAGCCCGTGCTCGACGACGGGTGGGACGTCGTGTCGGTGAACTATCGCCTCACTCTTCCCGATGGCACGAACGCCTTCCCCACCGGGCTCCATGACGCCAACCGTGCCGTGCGGTGGATCAAGGCGAACGCCGCCACCCAGGACTGGGACGCTGCATCGGTCGCCGCAATGGGCGCGTCCGCCGGCGCCAACCTGGTCGGAATGCTGGCCACCACAGCCGATGACCCCTCGCTCCAGCCGACGGACCTGCCCCCGGAACTGGCAGCGCAGGATCCAGGGATCGTCGCCGGCATCACGATGTCGGCGGTGTCGGACCTGCCGACCTTCGGCGCTGCGCAGACCTGGACCGAAGTGGTCGCCGACTACACCGGATGCCGTTCCCCGGACTGCCCGACGCTCGCACTGGGATCGGTAGCGACCCACGTCGATGCGAACAGCGCTCCCCTGCTCGCTGCCCACGGCGTCGACGACGGGATCGCGCCGCCGGTGGTCGGTGAAGCTCTGCGCGACGCCTACGACGCCGCCGGGATCGGCGACCGGTTCGAGTTGATCGTCATCGACGACGGTCCCGAACAGAATCGTGGGCACAACCTGGACATGCGCCGCATCATCGACGACGTCGTCGCGTGGCTGGACCGATGGGGCTGAATCCGCTGCAGACGGTGCGGATCGCAGCGCCGGCCGCGCAATCGGGCGCCAACGCCAGCGTTCGCCGGGCACGACCTACCCCCGGGCGCACCAGCCGCGGCATCGCGATCGTCGCGCTCCTGTCGATCCTCGCGACGGCGTGCGGTTCGGCCGACGACGCAGAGGCCGCCCAGCCCACCTTGCCGCTACCACCCGAGACCGATGTCGCCTACGGGCCGGCAGCGGGGTGTCCCGGCAGTGACGTCGAATGCGGCGGCTCACAGCAGCTCGACATCTACCGCTCCGACGAGCCCGGCCCGAACCCCGTGCTCGTGTTCTTCCACGGCGGCGGCTTCATCATCGGCGACAAGTCCAACAGCATCCCCGAACGGCTCGGGCCCGCTCTGGACGACGGCTGGGACGTCGTATCGGCGAACTACCGCCTGGCGACCCCCGACGGCGCGAATCTGTTCCCCGCCGCGGTCAACGACGCCCGACGAGTCATCAGGTGGGTCAAGGCCAACGCAGATGCGCAGGGCTGGGACGCCTCGAACGTCGCGGTGATGGGACAGTCCGCCGGCGGCAACCTGGCCGAGATGGTCGCCGTCACCTCGGATCAGCCCGAGTTCGACTCCCCGGGTCTTCCGCCGGAACTGGCTGCGGTCGACCCGTCGGTGATCGCAGCGGTCGCGATCAACCCGGTCTCGGACCTCGGGTTGTTCGCGAGCTCCGACGCTGGTGCGGGGATGGTGGCGCGCTACACGGGATGCACCGAGGACTGCGCAGAGGTGAACGCACGTGGCTCGGTCCAGACCCATGTCGACGCCGGCGCCGCGCCACTGTTGGCACTCCACGGAGCGAAGGACCCGCTCGCAGCACCGGAGCAGGGCGAGTTGGTGCGCGCCGCCTACCAGGGCGCCGATCTCGACGACCGGTTCGAGTTGATCGTCGTCGACGACGGCCCCGAACGGTTCCAGGGCCACGACGTCGACTGGGGCCGCTTCAGCGACCGGTTCCTCGAGTTCCTCGACCGGTACCGGACCTGAACGGTCCGATCGCCGACGTTCAGGCCGCTCCGTCGGTGCGCCGATCGGGCCAGTCCGTCAGCGCTCTGCGGATCTCGGCGACGTGATCGGCGAGCGACGCCTCGTCCTGTGCGGAATAGCACGAGTAGGCATCCCCGCCCGCGGCGCCGATCATCCAGCCCCGGGCCGAGGACCAGTGCGGAGCGTTCATCCTGAACCGGAACACGTGCATCACAGCGTCTGCATCGTCCGCGCCGTCACCACCGGGCACCGTCGCGACGTGTTCCATCTCGTCGGGCACGCGGCCCAGTTCGGTCACCGCGGACAACCAGCGTGCCAGCTCACCCTCGGCGACCTCGATGCCGGAGAGGGCGAAGGCGTCGCTGGAGTGGGCCGAACGGAGCCCATCGTGAAGGTCGGCACGAGCAACGGGGTCACGGGCGATCAGGCTCAGGCGCTCCGGCGCGACCGGCTGGGCGCGGGCGACCAGGCGAACCGCTCCCATCGCCGCCACTCGAGGGTCGGAGGAGCCGAGCATCGCTGCCAGGACGTCACGCTGGTCGTGTTCGCGCAGCTCGTCGAGCAACCCCAACACGGCGGACAGGGCTTCTCGTTCGCTGCGTGCGCCGTCGCCGGCACGCGGGTCGGTCAGCGCTGCTCTGTTGCAGGCCTCGACCAGCGACACGACACACGAACCGACCCCGACCATCAGTCGCCCGCGGTTCTCGATCGAGCTCGGCTCGGTCGTCTCGAGGGCCAACAGCATCGCTGCTGCGTGCCAGGACCATCCGCTGCGGGGCAGTGCCGCCAACAGCAACGCACGCACCCGATCCCGATCGGGGTGGGCGGTCAGCGGTTCGAGCAGCGGCGTGGTCGGCGACGCCAGCAGCTCAGCCGGCGCCTCCGGACCGAGGATGAACTCCAGACCGTCCAGGCCGTCGGCGTCGCAGCGCAGCGCCAACAGGTGGATCAGGGCGCGGCGCACCCGTTCACCCGCGATCAGGTACACCCGCACGACGTCGGTGACCGGGACCGAGGTCGGCGCATCCCACAACAGGTGCGCCATCATTTCGGCGGGATGCTCGTGGTCGCCGGGAAGACTCGGATAGGAGCCGCCGGCCGCCTCGAGCACCGCACGTGCGCCGACCGCTCCGAGGTCCTCGGCGGTCCAGCTGCGCAGCAGTGCCAGCCCGATCTGACGCGCGGCGGCGTCACGGCGACGCAGGAGTGCTCGCAGCTCTGCCACATCGTCGAGTCCCACGGTCGGCCAAGGTCGTGCCATGAGGCCAGTGTGGACATCGCGGCGCCACAGATCACTGAGTGATTCCCCCTCGTAGCCATCCGTGCCGCGACCGGGACGGCGGCGCCGACGGTCGTAGCCTCGATGACATGCTGTTCGGCCGAAATCCACAGATGGTCACCCCCGACACGGCGCTGCCCGGCCGCTCCGAGCCGATGCCCGTGCCCCCCGCACACGACGTCAATGGTGCGTCGATGACCCCGCCGTGGCCCGACGGTGCGCGCACCGCGGTGTTCGCACTCGGGTGCTTCTGGGGCGCCGAGCGAGTGTTCTGGCAGCTCCCGGGCGTGTTGTCGACCGCAGTGGGCTACACCGGCGGCTTCACCCCCAACCCGACCTACCAGGAGGTGTGCAGCGGTCGAACCGGGCACACCGAAGCAGTGCTCGTCGTGTTCGATCCCGACCGGATCAGCGAGGAGCAACTGTTGAGCGCATTCTGGGAGTCGCACGATCCGACCCAGGGGTATCGCCAGGGCAACGACGTCGGCACCCAGTACCGCTCGGGTATCTACGCGACCGACGACGAGCAACTGTCCGCGGCGCTGGCCAGCCGTGACCGTTTCCAGCCGGTACTGGACGCGGCCCGCAAGGGTGAGATCACCTCCGACATCGAACCACTCGGCGAGTTCTTCTACGCCGAGGACTACCACCAGCAGTATCTGGCCAAGAACCCGGGCGGCTATTGCGGAATCGGGGGCACGGGCCTCTCCTGTCCGGTTGGGGTCGCTGCGGTCGACGACTGAGCGCACCGGCCACCTGCAGCAGCGAAACGCCGTGCCGCACGATGTCGACGACGCTGTGCGGATGCTCGTCGAGCAGAGCCGCATCGGCGTGGCTAGAGAAGGCCCAGCTCCTCGATCTTGCGCTGATCGAACTCCGGGTAGAACGAACGCAGCGCCTCGAACGTACGGTGATAATCCAGCTGCCCCGGGACCACCCAGCGCCCGGTGTGGGCATAGGTGAGTTTGGATCCCAGCGCAGGGAAGAAGACCCTGGATGCAGAACCGTGATCGCCCATACCGATCACGATCAGACCGAGATGCGCGTGCTCGAGTGTGAAGGACGCCAGAGTTCGGAGATCTTCTGGCGACCGGACGAACGCCGCAAGCTTCACGTAATCAGCACCCAGGCGCTTCGCGTCGGTTGCCGTCCGAACCAGGTCGGGCTTCGCTGGTGTCGCATCGAAGTTGTGGCTCGACACAATCACGACCTTGCCCCGGCTGTGCGCCTCTCCGATGACGGTTGAGAGGATCCCGACAGAGGACAGCTCGACATCCACCCCGTGCACGTGAGGAAGAACCGAGCGGAAGAGTTCGAGCCGGTCGGCGTCCGACCCGGTCCAGTCCCCGCCCTCGTCCTTGGTTCGGATGGTTGCGATCGTCGGGAACTGCACGAAGCCACGAACAGTCTCGACGACGTGATCCAGGTCGTACGAGTCGTAGCGGTCGATGCGAAGTTCCGCCACATCGAGCCCGTCGGCGGTCGCTCGGTCCACATCCTCGCGAGTTGAGCCGTCCGCGAAACTCACTGCGATCGCAGGAACATCATCGTTCAGGACGCCCGCCAACGTGCTGGTCACAGTCTTCGCCACAGTAGGCGCGTTCACGTCTCGAAGAGAGTGAACGACCGTATGCAGCCGATGGCTGGACAGGAAAGGTCATCGCCGACAGCCACAGTCACACCCCTACACTCCGGGTCATGGCTGCCGAACCGGTGACTCGACGCGAGTCACCCTCGGGTTCCGCTACGGCCGTTGTTCCGGGTGGGGTCAGGGCGCGTGCCACGATCCGAGGCGTTGTGCGGCTGCAGTTCCTGGCCAACAGCCTGGGTGTCGCCGCGGTCGTCGCCTACTTCCAATGGCTCTTCCCCGTGCAGGCCCAGACCGAACTCGCGGATCTCGACCTGAACATCGTGGTGTTCGGCTCCTACCTCGCAGCGATGATCGTGTTGGCACTGCCGCTCAACGCCCTGGTACTGCGCCGCGCGGTGGTCTGGGTGCGCGAAGGGACACCACCAACCGACCGTCAGCGGCGCCTCTTGTTCAGCCTGCCGTCGTTCGAGACCCTCTCGGCGCTGCTGTCGTGGGTCGGGGCGGCGGCGTTGTTCGGCATCATCAACTCGGATGTGCAACGCGTGTCGGTCGGCATCGCGCTCGCCGGAGTGGTGACCTGCACGCTGCTGTACCTGTTGTTGGAGGGGCACTTCCGTCCGCTGTTCGCAGTCGCCCTGCTCGAGGCTGAACTCCCCGAGGACCGCCGTGACGTGCTCCCTCGGCTGATGCTGGCGTGGATGTTGGGCAGTGGCGTGCCCCTGGTCGCGGTCAGCCTCAGCTCGGTCATCGGCCCCGACCCGCTCGATGCACGCCGGCTCGCGTGGATCGCGGCGATCAGCTTCGTCGCTGGCGGCATGGTCATGGGGGTGGCTGCCAACTCGGTGTCGCGACCGCTGCTGCGGGTGCGCGACGCCATGCGACGCATCGAACGGGGCGAACTCGACACCCATGTTCCCGTCGACGACCTCGGTGAACTCGGCCGGCTTGCGGAAGGAGTCAACAACCTGGCCGACGGCATCCGCGAGCGCGAGACCCTGCGAGAGCTGTTCAACCGCCAGGTCGGCCAGGCCGGACTCGCCGACCTGGCCATGACCACCGGTGGACCCTCGGTGGGTGAGCGGCGAGAGGTCACGGTGCTGTTCGTGGACCTGCGCGGCTACACCCGGTTCTCCGAGAGCCATCCGCCCGAGGAGGTCGTGGCGATGCTCAACCGGTTCTTCCGGATCGTGGTGGCGGTGGTCAACCGCGAGGGCGGCTGGATCAACAAGTTCGAGGGCGACGCGGCCTTGTGCCTGTTCGGCGCCCCCCAGGACCAACCCGACCATGCAGATCGAGCCCTGCGGACCGCTGCCGCGTTGCCCCGCGAGTTCGCTCGCGAGAACGACCTGCTCGGCGCCGGTATCGGCGTCGCGAGCGGCCACGTCATCGCCGGGTTCGTCGGCACTCCCGAACGGTTCGAGTACACCGTGATCGGCGACGTGGTGAACCTGGCCTCGCGTCTGTGCGACGAGGCGAAAACTGCCAGTGGCGGCGTGCTGGCCGCTGCGACCACCCTGAACGACGCGAGCCAGACCGACCTGTGGGTCCCCGCCGGCGAGCTGACGATCAGAGGGCGTCGCGGCAAGGCCAAGGTGTTCGCGCCGCGCGAGGATCAGACAAGACGGTCGCGGTGGTACGGAATGCCGTTCGCGTCCAGGGTGGAACGCAACGCCCCGTAGGCCCCGACCCCGAGGAGTTCTCGCCAGCAGCGCAACAACGCCGTGACGAATGCCCCACCGTGGGGCCCGCCGGCGCCGTGGTGGGTCCCCGTGGCGACGTGAGCGAGTTCGTGCACCACGGTCACCGCGTCCCAGGACCCGTCGCGGATCCAGATCGCCGCGTCACCCCCGGCGGGATCCACGTGTGCGGCCGAGAACGTCGCGCCGAACGAGCGCCGCAGCACCGTCACCTCGATCGGAGCGGTCGGGAAGGTCCGCTCCCACCACGCCCCCAGCACCACATCACCGACGTACTGCTCCACCTCGGCAAAGCGTCGGAACCGCCGACCACCGTCGGGCAGGGCCTCGTGTTCGGCTCGGTAGAGCGCATCGCGGTGTGGGTCCGACGGGTCACGCGACGCGTCGGCCATCAGCGCCCCGGCCCGAGCCGACCCCTGTTGGCGATGCCACGCCGTGACAGCGACGCTTCGCTGCCGGCCATCCGCCCCTCTCGTCGGCCACTCGCCGAACGGCCGCTCGACGCCCAGGACGAGCGGACCCGGGGGTGGCGGCGACGCAGGTCCTCGTCGACCTCGTCGGCGCGCGACGCGAGCACGAGCGCAGTCGAGCCGGGCGCAGCGCCCCCACCACCGTCGGAATGGGCCGCAGCGCCCGTTGCAGGTGCGGCCGCGGCGTCGCGTTCGGCCGCAGCGGCAGCACGGTCGGCCTCGAGACGCCGGCTGACCTCCTCGGCGAACCCGACGATGAAGCTGCGCCGCCACGACGCTGTGGTCGAGGCCGAGACGCCACGCGGGCAGCGCGCCAGCATCGCCGAGGTGAGCTGCACCAGCAGGCTGGTGACCAGGGTGTCGACCCAGCGCAGCTCGGTGGGGAATCCGACGACCGACACCACCTCGCTGCCGACGCCGGGCGACGACACGATGCGCACGGTCCGACAGCCATGTGCGCCGGCCACCGCACCGACGAGCACCGCCTTCTGGGGCAGGTAGGGGGCGTACAGCAACAGCCGCAGTTCGTCGGGCTGTTCACGCCCCGATGCGTCGGTGCCCGCCCAGATCATCGCCTCGTCGATCGCCCAGCGACCGATCAACTCCGATGCCTTCGCGAAGAACGCCTCGGCCTCGTCGGGGAACTCGGTGGCTTCGGCCTTGGCGAGCAGCGATCGGATGGTCGAGAGGCGGCGGTCGTCGTCGGTCACCCGGTCAGCCTCGCGCGGGGCCCTGACATCGGTGAACGGGTCGCGCTCCCCGGCCTGCCGGACTCAGATTCCCGAGGGCCGCGACGGCAGCTCGTCGAAGGAGGGATCGCGCTGTTCGCCCTTGGCGGCGAACTCCTCGAGCATGTCGGCGGGTTGGAACATCCCCGACTGCCACCCCGCCATGTACCGCAGGGAGTCGGCCACCGAATGGTCACGGGTGTAGTTGATCATCTCCTTGGTGCCCCAGATCGCGAGCGGCGACCGCGTCGCGATGCGCCCCGCGATGTCCAACACCCCCGACACCAGTGCCTCGTGGTCGTCGAAGACCTGGTTGACCAGACCGACCTCGAGCGCGCGCTGCGCGGGCATGCGGTCGCCGGTGTAGGCCAGCTCCCGGGCGACCCCCTCGGGGATGAGCTTCGGCAGGCGCTGCAGGGTCCCGACGTCCGCGGTCATACCGATGTTGATCTCCTGGATGCAGAAGAACGCATCCGCGCTGCAGTACCGCATGTCAGCCGCGCAGACCATGTCGACCGCGCCACCGATCGCGCCGCCCTGGATGGCCGCGAGCACCGGCATGCGGACCTGCTCGAGCGCGGTGAAGGAGTCCTGCAGGTGCTGGACCATCATCCACAGGTGCGCACGCTGGCGCCCCACCTCGGCAGCCCCACCGTTGCCGGCCAGCGCGGAGCCTCCGGTGAAGACCGACAGGTCCATGCCCGCACAGAAGTGCTTGCCGGTCGAGGACACCACGATCGCCCGTGCAGCCGCGCTGGCGTCCAGTTCCCGCACGATGTCGGGCAGCTCGGTCCAGAAGGCCGGGGTCATGGTGTTCAGCTGGTCGGGCCGCTTCAGCTGGAGGTGAGCGACCCTGTCGGAGATGTTGACGTCGAAGCACTCGTACACCGGGGCGACGGTACCGGACCGGGCCGACCTACGCTCGGTCCGTCCAGCACAGGAGCCCCACCGTGAGCGAGACATCGCACCGACTGCCCGACGACGTCCGCCCCCACCGTTACGACCTGGTGCTCGAGCCCGATCTGGAGGCCGCCACGTTCAGCGGCGAGGTGGTGATCGGGGTCCAGGTGGAACGCGCCACCCGCAGGATCGTGCTGCATTCGCTGGACCTGGAGATCGACTCGGCGACGGTCACGTCACTGGCCGACGGCGCCGCGCTGATCGAGGACGCCACCGAGGTTCAGGTCGATCTCGATCACGAACAGGAGACCGCGACCCTCGTACTGCCCGACGAGTTGCCGGTCGGTGCCGCACACCTGCGCCTGTCGTTCCGGGGTGTGCTGAACGACCAGCTCGTCGGCTTCTACCGCTCGACGTTCCACTCCGAGGATCCCGTGACCGGCCACAGCACCGAGCACGCACTGGCGGTCACCCAGTTCGAGTCCACCCATGCCCGGCGTGCGTTCCCCTGCTTCGACGAACCCGCGCTGAAGGCGGTGTTCTCGGTGAGCGTGGTGGTGCCCGCTGACCAGTTCGTCGTGGCCAACGCGGCCGAGGTGGCCCGCACCCCGCTCGACGACGGGCGGACGTGGGTCGACTTCGCGGAGACGATCTCGATGTCGACGTACCTGGTGGCGGTCGTCGTCGGACCGCTCGAGGCGACCGAGGCCCGCATGGTGGACGGCATCGACGGGCCGATCGCCCTTCGGGTCGTGCACCCGCCCGGCTCGGCACACCTGTGCGACTTCGCGCTCGACGTGGCCGAGGCGGCGCTGGGCTTCTTCGAGCGCTACTACGAACTCCCCTACCCGGGGGACAAGATCGATCTGGTCGCCGTGCCGGACTTCGCGTTCGGTGCGATGGAGAACCTGGGCTGCATCACGTTCCGCGAGGTCCTGCTGCTGATCGATCCCGCCGAGGCCACCCAGCCGGAACTGCAACGCGTGGCCGATGTCATCAACCACGAACTGGCCCACATGTGGTTCGGCGACCTGGTGACGATGTCGTGGTGGAACGGCATCTGGCTGAACGAGGCCTTCGCCACGTTCATGGAGGTGATGGCCACCGATTCGTTCCGGCCCGCCTGGGACGTGTGGACCACCTTCGGGCTGGCACGCGCCGCCGCGTTCGACACGGACTCGCTGCGCTCGACCCGCCCCATCGAGTACGAGGTGCTCACCCCCGCCGATGCCGAGGGGATGTTCGACATCCTCACCTACGAGAAGGGGGCCTCGGTGGTGCGCATGCTCGAGCAGTACCTGGGTGCCGAGGCGTTCCGCTCCGGCATCACCGAGTACCTGCGGCGCCACGCGTTCGGCACCACCGAGACCACCGATCTGTGGGACGCCCTCGAGGATGTCACCGGAGAACCGGTCCGGCGCATCATGGACAACTGGATCTTCCGCGGCGGACACCCGCTGGTGCGGGTCAGCCGTGTGGACGAGGGATTCGCCATGGACCAGAGCCGATCGGGATTCGACGAGGCCTCCGGCGTCGAACTGTGGCCGATCCCGATGGTGTTCTCGGTCGGCGCTGTCGACGGCATCGGCGGCGCCCGAGCAGAGGAGCGCCTGCTGCTCGAAGGCGCGGCACGCTTCGACACCGGTGGTCCCCCCGGGTTCGTGCAGGCGAACGTCGGCGGCGCGGGGTTCTACCGCGTCGAGCTGGACGCCGAGCTGCGCCGTGACCTGCTCGCGCACGGTGCCCCGGATCCGCTCGAGCGCTTCGTGCTGCTCGACGACACGTGGGCGGGATTTCTCGCCGGTCGGGTCCCGTTGGCCGAGATCACCGAGCTGCTCGGACAACTCGCCCTCTCCGAGCTCGACCCGTCGGTCTGGCGCAGGGTGTCGGGCACCACACGGGAGCTGGCCCGGCTCGCCGGCCCGGAGCACCGGGGGTCGGTCGAGCGCTTCGTCGCTGCGCTGGCACTGCCTGCGCTGACACGAGCGGACGAGGTGCTCGGCGCTGCCGGCGAGCTGGACCTGGATCGCCTGCGCGAACTGCGCGGAGTGACCTTTGCGATGGCGGGCAACACCGGTGCCGACCCTGGAACACGCGAGCGGGCACGGTCCGTGCTCGACGACACTGCGGCCGACAGCTCGCTGCGGGCTGCGGCGATCAGCGTCGTCGCCGCCTCCGCCACGCCCGACGAGCACGCCGAGCTGGAGCGCAGCTGGCGTCGCGCCACGACCCCGCAGGACGAGTTGCGCTACCTGAACGCACTGGCCGACACCGAGGACCTCGCGCTGTTCACCCACACCTTGGAACTGGCGGCCTCCGAGGTGCGCACCCAGAACGCGCCCTATCTGTTGCGCCGGGCGCTCGAGCATCCGACGCTCGGCGCAACGGCATGGGCGTTCGTCGCCGAGCACTGGTCGACGTTGTCCGAACGGTTCCCCTCCAACAGCCGGCCGCGGATGCTCGAGGGCATCCGCGGCACGACCGACCCGGTCACCGCCGCGGCGATCGCCGAGTTCCTCGCCGCTCACCCGACGCCCGGCGGCGACCGACAGGTAGAACAGCACCTCGAACGCATGTGGGTGACCGTCGCATCGACACGACGCTGTCGCGCAGAGCTTGCTGCTGACGGTTCGGCGTTCGATCAGCGCTGACCGAGGAACGACGTGGCGACCGCGGCGTGCAGCGCGATGCCGTCGGCCATCACGTCCTCGTGCAGCATCATGCGGTTGGAGTGACACGCCGGCGCGCTGAACGGATCGGGTCGGTCCGGCGGGCACACTCCCAGGAAGATCATTGCGCCGGGCACCTGCGCCAGGACGTAGGAGAAGTCCTCGGACCCCATCACCGGATCGGGCATCTGCACGACCCGCCGCTCGCCGAAGGTCGCTGCTGCGACCTCTGCTACGAACCCGGCGAACGCCGCGTCGTTGACCGTGACGGGGTAACCCTCGGCGATCTCGACCGATGCCGTGCAGCCGTGCGCCGACGCGACCCCGTCCGCAACGGTGCTGATCCGGGCCATCACCGCACGCCGTGTGCGCTCCGAGACCGACCGCAACGTGCCCGACATGCGCACCGAGTCCGCGATGACGTTGTTCGCGGTGCCGGAGTTCAACTGGCTGACGGTGAGCACCGCCGGGTCGAAGGCGTCGACGGTCCTGGTGATCATCGACTGGAGTGCGAGCACGACCTCGCAGGCCACCGGCACCGGGTCGGTCGACCAGTGAGGACTGGATGCATGGCCACCGCGCCCGATGACGGTGATCTCGAACTCGTCGGCCGCTGCGAGCATTGCACCCGGCCGCCAGGCGACCAGGCCGGTGGGCAGGTTCGGCGCCACGTGCAACGCGAAAGCCGCGTCGACGCCGTCGAGCACTCCGTCGGAGATCATCAGCGCCGCGCCGCCGTCGCCCTCCTCGCCCGGCTGGAACATGAACCGCACGCGTCCGGGGAGTTCGGCACGCCGGGCCGACAGCAGCCGAGCGGCGCCGACGAGCATCGCGGTGTGGGCGTCGTGGCCACACGAGTGCATCGTGTCGCCGGTCCGGCTGGCGAAGTCGAGTCCCGTCTCCTCGGTCATCGGCAGCGCGTCCATGTCACCACGCAGGACGATCGTGGGCCCCGGCCGCCCACCGTCCAGGTCGGCCACGACCGAGCTCAGGCGTTCACCGACGGTGATGTCCAGACCCAGCCCGTCGAGCGCGTCCAGCACAGCTGCCTGGGTGCGGGGCAGGTCGAGTCCCAGCTCCGGGTAGAGGTGCAGTTCTCGGCGCAGGTCGACCACACCGGGCAACAGCGCCGCCGCCGCGCCCAACAGGTCCTGATCCGCGATCGACATGACGGCCTCCCCAGCTCGGTCAGCTCGCCAACGCGAGCACCAGTCCGATCTGACCCAGATGGTAGGTGGTCATGACGGCGAGACGTCCGTGTGGGATGGGTTGGACGAACTTGTTCCATCCCAGGATCCCGTCGGAGGCGAAGAACAGCACGGCGCCGACGATGGCGATCGGTACGGCGGTGCCGAACGCCATGACGACCATGAGCGAGATGACCGCCATGTAGAGCGCGACCGGCCCGGTCAGGCGCGCATCGGCCTTCCCGGCACCGCGGACGACCCTGGAGCCGATCACTGCGGCTGCCACGAGCACCAGCACGACACCCAACATCAGCAGCGCCGGGGAGATGTCGCCGAACTGCAGCAGCGCGATGACGTACATCACATGGCCGACCAGGAAGGATGCCAGGCCGCCGATGAACAGGCGGTCGCCGAGCATGAGGAACACATCGCCGGCGAGCGAACACACCAGGCCCAGCACCATGAACAGCCGTGCTGCGTCACTGACCGGGGTCGCGAGCGACAACGCTGCAACGATGAGCACCACCATCGTCAGCGGCTTGAGCACGTACTCGACACGCCGACGGTCGGCCCCGACCGCCCACCAGTCCGCAGCGGCGACGGCGAGGGTTCCGAGGATCAGCAACGCGAAGGCGCTCACCCGAAGAGCCCCGCCACCGGCACCCAGTCGAGTGACTCGACCATCTTCATCCGGGCCTGCATGACGTGGCGCGGTCGGTTGACCCCGAATACCGCCGTGCAACGGTCACCGCGCCGGAACAGTGCGACGAAGCGTCGCTCCTCGATGCTGCCCTCGACGATGACGACCTCGTCGCTGCCGGACGGGCGGCCGGCCATCTGGATCTTGCGGTCGTACTGGTCCGACCAGAACCACGGAACCGGTGCGAACGCACCGGGATGCTCACCCAGGTCCAGTTCTGCGAGCAGGCGGCGGCCGGCGTGCTCGCCCTGTTCGATCGCGTTCTCCCACTGCTCGACGCGCATCACCTCGCCGAAACGGGGGTTGGGCCAACTGGCGACGTCGCCCGCGGCGACGATGCGGGGAGCTGCCAGACAGGACTCGTCGCAGCGCACGCCATCGTCCAGCGTCAGCCCGCTCCCGGTCAGCCAGTCGACCGACGGCGCCACACCGATGCCCACCACCACCACCGACGCCTCGATGACCGTGCCGTCGGCCATGCGCACCGAACGGACCCGGCCGGCGCCGTCGGCCTCCAGCGCGTCGACGCCCACACCGAGACGGACATCGACGCCGTGCTCACGGTGGAGATCGGCGATGAACGCTCCGAGCTCTCCGGGCAGCACCCGCCCGAGCGGCGCCGGCGCCGCCTCGATCATCGTGACCTGGAGTCCGCGACCGCGACAGGTGGCGGCCACCTCGGCGCCGATGAACCCGGCACCGATCACCACGACGCGGTCGGGCTCGGCCTCCAGGTCGGCGCGCAGCGCCAGACAGTCGTCCATCGTGCGCAGCACGTGGACACCGTGCGACGGTTCGTTCCGCAGATGCCGGGGCGCCGCGCCGGTGGCCACCACGATCCCGGCGGCATCCACCGAGGACCCGTCGGACAGCGCCACGGCTCGCGTGTGTGCGTCGATCGGCGCTGCCGCCAACGCTGTTGCGGCCACGCCGAGGCGTAGATCGACGTCGAGTTCCGGCAGCCGGGCGGCGCTGCGGTGGATCGCACGGTCGGCGTCCCACTCGCCCGAGAGGACCTGCTTGGACAGCGGGGGGCGGTCCGGGGGCAGCTGCGGCGACGGATCGACGACGATCAGCTGGCCGTCGTAGCCGCCGTTGCGGAGGGTCTCGGTGGCGGTCAGCCCGGCGAGCGACGCGCCGATGACCAGGAGTGAGGACATGTGGATCCGAGCTCGGGTCGGGGTGGGGGTGGGGGTGGGGGTGGGGCCGGGTCATCGCCCGAGGCGTCAGCCCTCGATCGTGATGGCCTGCTTCGGACAGCGACGGACGGCCTCTTCGACCTTGCCGCGCAGTTCCTCGCCCGGCTCCTCCTGCAACACGTACAGGAAGTCGTCGTCGCGCACCTCGAACACCTCGGGCGCCACGGCCATGCACACCGCGTTGCTCTCGCACAGGTCGTAATTGACGACCACCTTCATGGGGGACTCCCTCGGCTCGACTGCGCGCAATCTAGCCCGCCACCGGGTCCCGTCGGCGAGCCGGGCGATATGGTGCCCGCCGTGACCCAGCCCCACACCACCACGATCGACCCCCGCGAAGCAGGCTTCGACATGGACGCCCTCGAGGCGCTCCGGGCCAAGGTCGCCCAGCAGGTCGACGAAGGACGCATGCCGGCATGTCAGCTGGCGTTCGGGTTCGACGGCGAGCTCGCCGTTTTCGACTGCTTCGGCGAGGCGACACCGAGCACCCGCTTCAACGTGTTCTCGGCCACGAAGGCGTTCATCGGCGGCGTCGTGTGGCAACTGATCGGCGAAGGGGGGCTGTCGACCACCACCCGTGCGATCGAGTTGATCCCGGGGTTCGGTACGTCGGGGCGGTCCCCTGAGTGGATGGCCGAGGTGACCCTCGAGCATCTGCTCACCCACACCTCCGGCTTTCCCTACGCCCCACTCGGGCCACCCCGCTGGGACACCCGTGACTCCAGGCTGGAGGCCTTCTCACGCTGGTACGCAATCACCGAGCCGGGCACGTCGTTCACCTACCACCCCACCGCCGCACACTGGGTGGTCGCAGCGATGATCGAAGCCGTCGAGGGTCTCGACGTGGCGCGAGTGGTCGCGGACCGCATCCTCGGCCCGCTCGGTCTGCGGTCGTTCAGCGTCGGCGCGCCACTCGATGCGCAGCAGGACATCGCCGAGCTGCGCATCGTCGGCGAACCGGCGACGTACGAGGAGATGGCCGAGGTCCTGGGGGACTTCGACCCGACGCTGCTCGGCGAGGTGTCCCCCACGGTGCTCATGGCGTTCAACGAGCCCGAGGTCCGCGCCGTCGGCGTCCCCGGCGGTGGCGGCGTCGGCACCGCAGCGGACCTGGCGCTGTACTACCAGGCGCTGCTCCACGACCCGCTGGGTCTGTGGGATCCCGAGGTGCTGGCCGACGCGACGGGTCACATCCGCTGCACGTTGCCCGACCCCATGACCGGGGTTCCCTCCAACCGCTCACTCGGACTGGTCGTGGCGGGCGACGACGGCATGGGTGCGTTCCGCAGCACCGGTCCGACGGTGTCGCCCGCAGCGTTCGGTCACAACGGTGCTGCCGGGCAGATCGTGTGGGCAGATCCGGCCAACGGGCTGTCGTTCGCGCTGGTGACCTCGGGGATCGACCCGAATCCGTTGCGGGAGGCCCGCCGCACCCTGTCGCTCGGCGCCAAGGCCGGGTTGTGCCGGCCCGTCCAGTGAACCCACCGCACGCGCATCGCGTCAGAGTCGCGACCGGCGACGAGTGGCGACCGCTGGGGCACCTCCTCGGCGCCGCGTTCTACGACGACCCGGTGTGGGAGTGGACGGCGGCCGACCCGCGCCGGCGGCAGCGTCATCTCGGCCCTGCGTTCGGCCAGTTCATCCGGCGACGACTGGGTGAGGGAACCGTGTGGACCACCGACGATCTGTCGGGCGCGGCCATGTGGTCGGCCCCCGACGACTGGAAGTCGGGTCCGGGTGAACAGCTCCGCATGGCGTGGCCGATGGGTCGCGCGATCGGATTCCGGTCGGCGCGCAGCCGGCTCGGGGCTCTGGCCGAGATCGAACGCCACCACCCGAGCGAACCACACTGGTACCTGGCGATCCTCGGCGCCGACCCGGACCGTCGCGGGCAGGGCATCGGGGGTGCGCTCATGGCACCGATGGTGCAGCGCTGCGACGACGAGGGGATGCCGGCGTTCCTGGAGAGTTCGAAGGAGCAGAACCTGGCCTTCTACCACCGGTTCGGATTCGAGGTGACGGGCACGGTCGACCTGCGTCCGGACGGGCCGCCGCTGTGGTCGATGTGGAGAGAGCCCCGCTGATGCTCAGGCGGCGGCGCACTCGCCGCCGGAGCCGGTCACGAGCACCGTCTCGTTGTTCGCCACCGAGACCGACACGTCCGGATCGCTCGCCGAGAGCGCAGTGAGCAACCCGGTGCAGGCGGCGAGCGCCTCTGCATCGCTCAGGTCGTCACCGCTCGTGGCGACCTGCACGTCGTTGCCGCCCGTGACGACCGTCGAGGACAGCTTGCCGACCCACGTTGCGCCGTCATCGGCCAGCGTCGCCATCGCCGAGTCCACATCCTCCACCTCGAACCCGTCGCCCGGAAACTCACCAATCTCGCCGGTCGCGCCGTCGTCGCCGTCCGGCCCCGGAGGGGACCACAACGTGATGCCGCACTGTGATGCGGTGTACTCCTCGATCGCGCTGGCTGCCGCTGCGAAGTCCGGGTCCAGCATCAGGTCGAGAATGCCCGACAGCGCCGCCGGGTCATTCGGGTCGAGCTGCGCGACACCACGGATGCCGGTGATGAACGTGTCGTACCCCTCGGCCAGCTCAGCGGGCGCATCGGCAGCCAGGCGTTCCACGTCGGCGAGGGTCTCCGGGCCGCCGGTGCGCAGGTCGAGCTCTCCGCTGCGAGCGATCACCTGCTCGGCGGTGTCGCAATAGGCAACGGCGTCGGCATCGGCGCCGGCCGAACCGTTGCGGTCGTCACCCTCGCCGACGGACACGGTGCCGTCGTCGCCCGAACAGCCGGCGAGCAGAGCGACGGCACACAACGTGGTCACGACGGGGAACAGCCACGAACGGCTGGTGGTGCGCATGGACACAGTCTGGCCGAGGCGATGGCGGAGCACCGCGGCAGAAATCTGCTGACACCGACAGAGAAGTGGGGCAGCATTTCCCGGACCGACCGAGGGGCTCCCATGACGGTCCTGTTGCTCAACGCCAGCTTCGAACCGCTCCGGGCGATCACCACCCGCCGGGCGTTGGGTCTGGTGTGGTCGGACAAGGCCGACCTGGTGGTTCCCGACGGGGATGAACACGTCCGGTCCACGGGGGGCGTCGAATTCGCAGTGCCCGCGGTTGTCCGCCTCCGCCGCATGGTGCGAGTGCCGTTCCAGGCGACGGCTCCCCTGTCGCGGCGAGCGATCCAGGCCCGGGACGGCAAGGTCTGCCAGGTGGTCGGCTGTCGGCGTGTCGGTCAGACGATCGACCACATCGTTCCTCGGTCGAGGGGCGGAGCCCATGAGTGGACCAACGTCACACTCATGTGTGTCCGTCACAACTCACAGAAGGGCGCCCGGCTGCTCCCCGAACTGGGTTGGACCCTGAAGTCCGAACCTGCCGCGCCGCGAGGTGCGCTGGTGCTGCTGGCGCGCGCCGGACTGCAGTCACCGCCGCCGCTGTGGGCACCGTTCCTGCCGGCCATCTGACCACCGCCGGGCGGGCCGCCCGCACCCGCTCCGGGCGGGCCATCTGCCCGCCAGATGCCTTCCTGGTGACATTCCCCGGTCGAACGTAGTAAATTAGAACGTGTTCTAGTTTCTCTCGGCTCGGAGGCCGTCATGTCCCTGCGCTCACCGTTCCCCATCCCGTACGGCTGGTTCCAGGTCGCGTGGCCCGGCGACGTGAAGGTCGGACAGGTCGTGCCCCTGCAGTACTTCGGGCAGCACCTCGCGCTGTGGCGTGACGACAACGGCGTTGCGCATGTCAACGACGCGTTCTGCCCCCATCTGGGCGCGCACTTCGGTCACGGTGGGTCCGTCGATGGCGAGGACCTCATCTGCCCGTTCCACGGTTGGCGCTTCAACGCCGAGGGGCAGAACACCCTCATCCCCTACTCCGATCGTCTGAACAAGAAGGCGTGCGTGCGGTCGTACCCCACGATCGAACGCAACGGTCTCATCATGTCGTGGTACCACCCCGAGGGGTTGGCGCCGATGTGGGAGATTCCCGAGATCGAGGGGTTCAACGATCCCGACAACTTCACCGAGATGGTCATGCGCGACTACCTCGTCGAGGCGCCGTGGCAGGAGCTCGCCGAGAACGGTGTCGACTCAGCGCACTTCCGGTACGTGCATCACACCGAGGAGGTGCCCGAGCTGGAGTCCTATGAGGTCGACGGGCCGCTGACGAAAATGCGTTCGATCCAGAAGTTCCCGACGCCTCGCGGCGTTGTCGACGGGCGGATCGACGCCGACTCGCACGGCCCCGGATTTTCGAAGGTCAGATTCTCTGGCATCGTCGAGACCCTGCTCATGGGTTGCAACACGCCGATCGATGACACGCGCTGCCACATGCGGTTCAGCTTCACCGTGCGGAAGTTGGGTGACGACAGCTCGCTGAACTCCACCGTCGGACAGGCGTTCGTGGACGAGATCCACAAGCAGGTCCAGGAGGACAAGCCGATCTGGGAGAACAAGGCCCACCTGGTCAGGCCTGCGCTCGCGGACACCGACGGGCCGGTCATGAAGTTCCGCAAATGGGCAGCGCAGTTCTACGCAGAAGGGACCGACGACTCGACGCTCGTCTATGCCCCGACGGGCAGCTTTCCCGCTGAGCCCCTCGAGACGGCCTCACGCAAGTTCGGTTCCGATCCGTTCAAATCCTGACGCCGGTCGATTGTGTCCCTGCCGGCATCGAGTGTCTCAGAGCATCGACCCACGACTGAGCGACACGCCGAACACCAACCCGCGCCGACTCATGACGAATCGGCCCGCTTCGGGCCAACGAGCACCCGACACCAACGCGCGCCGACTCATGACGAATCGGCCCGCTTCGGGCCAACGAGCACCCGACACCAACGCGCGCCGACTCACGACGAATCGGCCCGCTTCGGGCGCTGCGCCCAGAGCGGTCCGAGGGCGACGGAGCGA